>Ga0302271_10000430_pt1 | contig 41116 bp, 37 predicted proteins | sample III_Bog_N1_1_FD_198767 | JGI IMG/M metagenome (GOLD analysis project Ga0302271, IMG submission 198767) | Peat permafrost microbial communities from Stordalen Mire near Abisko, Sweden - III_Bog_N1_1 | ecosystem: Environmental > Terrestrial > Soil > Wetlands > Peat | place: Sweden: Abisko...
TGTGCAAGTCGGTAGAAGGGTCTTCATTTTACTAGTGGTGTACTGTGGGTAGTCTGTGAAGGCCTTGCAAATGTTGTGTTCAATCGCAGCGAAGAAAAAATTACGAAAGTCTTCATGCACGTTGCTGTGGGAAATAAATACAAAACAATGAATGAACAGATCAAAGAGAGGAGGGGAGTGAGGGGTGTTTTTGTAAAAAATATGGTTCGTTAATTTATTATCCTTTGTTAAACAATAACTATGTTGTTTTTACACTAGATTCTCTTGATCTTGAATGACTGCGGCCAGGAAATCAGTGTAATATTAAATGAGTCCATTCTTACTTATGGCTTTGGCCATCATGAGACTCAACGGGACAAGCTTTGAGGAAGGGCGTATTTTCAATATCAGACATTGGTAGTTGATTTGCATAATATTCGATGAGTGAGCTTTGAGCTCGTAGATTTTTCCTGAAAGACCAACAACAAAGGAAAACATGAAGCCATGAAATAGGTAAAAAATTTTGAAATATTTAAGAAGAATGGTTAATTCCTGTTTACCTTTGTTACTATAAAGATATTTGGTTTCTTCAATGTACTTAGAGGTGAAGATGTGATTTAAAATAGGTCCTGTTAATATGAGTGCGTATGCAACAATGGCAATGATAATTAAAGGTAGATTTAGTTTTGGTAAAGGTGATGTGTTGCCTAATGGTTGTCTCTTTGGATCTGCCATTTTTTTGGTGACTTAGGGTAAGGTTTTAATAGTTTTCATCATATTGCGGCTATTCAAGAGAGACTAAAATATGATTTATGTCATTGTCTCTATTTCGATCAGAGAAAACGAGCAAAATAACTCTATGATCCTATCTCTTCTATATTATATGAAAGTATACAGTGGGATCAACAATATCAAGCAGAAGAAGGAAATAACTATCACAACTACCATCAATTCTATGAGGTTAGACCCAATGAAATTATTGCTGTAGTCATATTGGTATTATATGTCGTTGAGAATCAACTTCAAGGCTGCCACAATGTTCATAGAATTGGTTATCACATAATATTCACTGTTCTCCACGATACCTGTGATATACCTCGTAAGCATGGGCATCATGTATGCACCCGAGTTCAGAACTGTATCGTTGTAGAGCAGCACTGGAAAACCAGTTTAAACAGAATTGGTCCCTACGATGAACGTTTTATTATAGAGTTATTAAAACTAAAAGACATTAGTTTCATTAATGAAATATTAAAATACTCCTCGAGTTGTGCCTACACGGAAGGACTCTGCGACTAACATTTTCCAGGTTTCTAATATCTTGGGAGCTTCACTTTACGTTTGAGTTACATATGCTAGCTTAGAAGCAGGAGTGGGAAGAGATCCAGCTGTGTTTATGTCACCTTGGTTGACTAATATCTGCACGTTCTAATTCGTGAATATGTTGAACATAATCCAGGAATATCGCATTGGCCAGATGGAGTAGGAATTATCATAGAAAGACGATTTCAGCTGGGAGTCAACGTCAACGTATGTCAGAACGGTCAACCCAGCCATGACAATATAGCACAAATACCCAATGTAGTTGATGACTAGAATTGCTTGCGATTTTTCTTTACCACTTAGAAGCTTCACATAGTTCTTCAGCTAAGAAAGAGAAGCTGTCGAAGAAGCCTTAGATCTATGAGATTCAATTTCAGCATGAAGATCTCTCTCGTTTCGCTGTTTTTGACCTAATATATCTTCATCATCACTTTCCAAGTCAAAGTTAGGCTAGAATATATTATTGTCATTGTTATCTTCATCGAGTTTATGTTAATTTTGTGAATCGCTGAAGGAATTATTGTTAATTTAAGAATCTAATCCAGGAAGATTCTTATCTGAGCCTATAGAAACATGCTTCTTAGCTAAATTTGGTGTCCTTCCCTTGAAATTTTATTAGTTTTGATTCTAACTTATGTATTTATCTTGAAGTTATTCTGGTTCTTCCTCTTCAATAGTCTTATTATTTCCAAACATTCTTTGAGTAGTCGCTGGGGAGGTAGTAAATTAAGGCAGAATCTCATGAGTATCTTCGTTGTTTAGACCATGCGATGATGAAGAAAACATTGCTAATTTAGAATGGTTCTTAGTCTACAAAGAACCCTTCTTTTTCAGGAGATTACTTGTAGATCTCTTAGAGGCTTAGCTCACGAATAAGTTCTCTGCCGAATTATTTTGGTGAATATCCCTCTTGTGAATATATCCAGCTGATCCTGCTAGTGGTTTCTTGTTAGTGGATAACCAAAAATTCTCTTATTTCTTGAGTTCAACAGGCGAAGGTCCTGAAACCAATAAAAGATTCTGGGTTCTAGTTGACTGCTGTTCAAAATTATCACTCATCATCATCAGTTGCTAGTGGGATTTGTCATGCATACACGATGAAGGAGTCATAGGGGATCTAATGTAAGATGGAGTGTTCGATAGATTGTTTAAGGAATTGTTAAGTAGATCCCTTCGAATCACATCCCCTGAATTATTAAATTCGTTTTTGTTCTTGATTTCTGATTTTTCTTCTGCAATATTACTTAGATTATCATGACTTTGCATGCTCGCATAACCAAGGTAGTTATTCATATTATTGCTGCTTTAGATTGGTTCTAGCCCAAGTCCTTGTTGATCTAAGCAATTCGTTAATTCTTCACATGAAGTTGGCAGCAAGGAGATCTGAGTCCCGAAGGCTTTCTTCTAAGGAACATTTTCGTCTTTATCTAAACCATGGAGGGATTATTGACTGGAGTTACCTCCTAGAAACAGCTGGAGTTGATGTTACTGGTAGAATTAAGCATATGTTGAAAAGTACTGCTGCACATGATTTTAAACTTCCTGTTGAGATTCACCTTATTTTAGTTATCGGATTCTTGAAATCTAAATAGCAAAGATGTCTGCTAAATGTGAGTAGTTTAGCTCTACAAGTTAAATATCAACTTAGAAGATAGTACAGCTAGGTGAATTGCTTTGTGAAGCTTACTATTAAGTGTTCTGAAAATATTGTGGCTACAATTCGTTATTCTGGTGATTTCCACGATATGTGGAAGTTGAAGATTCATCATGAGGCAGACTATGTATTTAAGGGATACTTTAGTTCTCTTTTTTAACAGCCAGAGCGTTGCTGTTCTCTGCTCCCTTGAAACGTTCCGCACTGTTGGAGTTCTGCATTTAAGTGCTTTGCATCTGAGAAGAAATGAGGTTATGAGTGCTTGAAACTAAATAAAGTTCATGATCATTAGTGCTATGAATAATATGGGCTTCGCAGTCATTGTTATTGTGGAGTAAGCTGCTAACAGCCTGTGTGTTTGTCTCATTGGTGCTGTATCTCTAAAGGTTGCTTTAAATTCCTAGTTTGGTTACTGGAAGAGCGCACTCATTTTTAAAACAAGTTTTAGCTTAAGTCAAATTGTTTCTCTAGTCTTTTTGATGAAAGTTTATTGTTTTCTTGAAGAGCACAATGTAGCATGTAAATTATGTCAAAAACCTCATTTTATTAAGCTCCTTCCATTATTTTGCAGTGTCCTATCCAGTAAGATTGCTGTCTTAAATGGAAATCAAAAACGGAAAGAGCTATTTCAGATTAAACTTCTCAGTACTTGAGCAGAACTCACTGTTTGTGTTGTCCAAGGCTGCAAAGAGATTCTATGTTACTCCAAGAGTCTACAGATTATTTGCCGAGAACAGAATGTAATCTGATCCGTTGTTGAAGACTCGTAGTCTAGCGGAGAATCCCAGCTAGGATTTATTTAGCGTATTCATCTTTGCATCGACTTAAATAGGAGATATGATAAACCCTGATCTATCATTTTTGAGCACTGCGAAAATTAATTTATCTTTCATTCTCATGAGGAAATCTTCAGGGATGTTTGCTTACTTGTCCTTACTATCGACAACATTTTTATGTTTTTCCATTATTCGTTAAGTATCAGTTTATGTTAAGTAGCTCTTCACGTATGAATGATGCACACTCGATAACTTTCCAGGCATGAGTCTTGTTATTTGTTAGTTTATAATATCCCTCGGTTCACAGTGAAAAAGTCTCTTGAAATTCACTGAGACTTAAATTGCCTTGAGTTCGAATGAATCTTCAAGAAGAGCAAAAACTACACCTTGGTTTCTTGAGAACATCTTGAAATCTCCATTGTATTAGCTGAGTTCTTCTTCGAATTTGACACTCCCATCGAAATGTCTTGCTCGCTAGAGAACCTTTTCGTCTGTTGTAAAAGCTAAGCTCTTCATGAAAATAACTTATAAATCAGCAACTTAGGCACTTCGCGGGTTAATTAAATATGCTCGAAGAATGTGCTATCTGATTTTAGTTAAATTATCTTCGAGAACATTGATTTACTCTGAAAGCTGGCTGGAATTTATGTATCTAGCTTTCATAAGCTCTAGGAGATCCAGTTTCAGTTTAGTAGCTTGACCGATCAGTGAATAAGAGAGATTTATGTGTTCTTCGAAATCAAGTACTTTCAGGAAACCTTAATAAAAAGGATTCAGAGATAAAACTAAAGACCCATCGTTTGATAGTTAAGCTGTGTCTTTCTACTAAAGAGCGATTCTTTGGATCCTTTCTTCTAACTCTGATTTGTAGGTTTTGAAGTGATGGGATATTGAGTTGATAAGTTATTTGTTTTTTAAGGAAATACCAGGATTTCTTTTGCACTTTTGTGTTGTTAGCCAAAATAAGCGATAATTGCATTACACGGATAATAAGAATGAAAGGTAATAATGGAAATGTTCTTTTTAGTCTCTCGATTTGATTTCCGCTTCGAATTTCTTACCAATCTTATTAATTAATTCTAATCTCACTTAATTCATGTCAAATACGTCTAGATCTCTTTCTTAATTAGAGTTCAACCACTCAAAGGATAAACCACTTAATAGATAAATCGCTCGGTTTTCTTGTTACTGAAGAGAATCTCCCATACGAAATAGATTATTACGCACTAATCTATCTAATTTTTCGAATCCACAGTTTTCAGCCCCCAAATTAATACTAGATTCCTCCTTTTTCACCAAATCCTGGAACTCAATATCTTTGCGATATTCTTCGAATCTCATGAAAATCCAGCTCAGAACTGCACTAAAGGGAAGATCAATAACGATTAATAGTAAGCTAATTGATATTTCATCTGTGTTGAAAACATGGAACCCTAAAAAGAAAATAGTTATTCCTCCTAACGAAGCCAGTAAAACCCAGCAGTTCAGACAGTTTGCTTTGGGTTTCCAATATGGTGCAATGATTATTTCAGCGATGATTTTTATTAGAAAATAAACCCATAAAATTATTAGAAAAGTCGTTTCATCAAAGTGTACGAAACTAAGTATCGCAAAAGCCTAGAATACGAGAACCACAAAGCGAGAAGAGTGGTATGGCTTAGCTAAGAAATCCTTAGACTAGTGAATGTAACTAAACTCACAATCTGTCATCCCGACTCCTAAAAACCATAAAAAACCCAACAGAGTTAGAAACAAAGTAGAAATATTTTGGCTAGGAAAATAATAAAACTGATTGATTCTTCACTTCTATAAGATTGATTTGTGTGGGTAAAAAACAATTAATGAATCAACGTTAAAGCGTATTAATTGACTTCTTTTACCCAACAAAAGTGTGAGGAGAAGCACGATTGGTCCCCGTAGATCAGATATTCTCAAAAATGAAACGAAAATACCAATCGGGAAGATAACTGATTTATAATAGCAACTTATTTGTCTCATTAAAAAAACAAGAATTGGTTTTGTGTGAGATCCATTAGGGAAATGCTTTCCTTTCTTCTTGAATGATGATTGCTCTTGATAGCTTACAAGTTGCTTGTTCTTTTGTTTTTAATGTTAGAAATAAACTAATGCGAGAATAATTCCAATGATGGCTATATTCATTCCCAAGATCACTGTGACCAGAGTGTTTAGTTAGCTTGATGTCATATACAGCCTAGACTTAGCTTAGTCTATCGCATAGTAAAGATTAGTATCAAGAGCTTTAAGCTTTGTATCTTCATGTCGCAGCAAACTACAAATTACAAGGAAAAAATTCTCAAACATCAGCAAGAAAACTCCTGTCCCTATTTTTCTCTCATGTTGACTGGAAACACTATTTGCCTCCTTCAAGTAGAAGAAACGCAGGATCTGCCACCATTTTAGTCCTAATTATTTCATCTTATGCCTTTGTTTTTTCACTCAAATAATTATTTCGATGATTGTTAGTTAGGTCTGGATTGAGCTGATTTTAATTTCTTAATAGTAGGTGATTAAAAATGCCCTTTATCTATCTTTCCAGACAAAACTAATCTCCTGTTCTTTTGTATCCCCGAAAATTAGAGTAAACTAAATAATTAAACTACGAAGATTAGCATTTATCTTTGTGTGGTTTGAAATATGGAATTGGATTTTATGGAATTATTATTGAAGGTGAAAGTCATATCTCTGACTTATTGTTAAGTATCTATTCGTTTGGTTAACAAAAGTGACCAGTAAGGATAATATCTGAAATAAATAAATAGTATCTAATATAGTAGATCTTAACATTTCAATTGTAACCTTTTGAATGATTTCTGAATATTTCTCTTACTTTAGAATTAATGTAAGAAGGATCTTTCTACTTTTCCCTACATGTTGTGGATTACTTCTTTAAGTGTAGCTTTACCTTTATTCTTGTCAAAGATGTTAAGATTTTCCTTTTTTGTAATGTAATCTCCCAATTTATTAAGAGAGTGGAACTGTGAAACGAAATTATATTTAGGAGACAAAGGGAGAGAAAGTAACATACAAAAGAGAGGTTAGAAAAACAAACAAAAAAATTATTAATTAAAGGTTTTGGATACTCCCTGGGCTTGAATGAGAAAGGATAGTTGATATATGAGGGAGCAATTTTATCGAAAGATTTTATTTTTTTTTACTGAGTTATTCTCATAAAACGCTTGAAAATGAGAATCGAATTAAAAAAATAAGTTATTTTATGTGCGTGATCAATAAAAGAGAAGGAGAATGCGAATTTAGATTAATAAGCCAAAAAATGTGCTCGTCATAGTGCAAATATTCTCAGGATTCTTCAGCTCAGCAAACTGATTGTATTGAATATCAATATTTTAAGGAGTTTAGCTATTATCAATTTTAAAGAATCTTACACATGTTAAAATTTTAAAGGAGTATGCGAATAATCAGATTTGAATTAATAATTTTGTGGCAGTTTTATTGGTAAATCAAAAGAAAGTATCATTATTTTTATTATCTTTTCCCTTTATTAATCGTTGATTTGATTTTGAAGATACCCATATGATTTATTAAGAAGAAGTCAACCAAAATATTATGCCTGCTTATTCAATTAGCTGCCTAGACATGATTCCATAATTTGTTCTTGGAAAAATAATAAGATGGATATTTCTACAATAAAACTAATTTTAGGCATTTTAATAATTATTTCTCAATAATCATCAAAAACATTAATCATTTTAAATCAATTAAATTAACTTTATTTCTTTCTTTATTTTTAGCAAAAAAAATTGAAATGACTTTTTAATTGGTGCTTGAAATAAACCTATTTTAGCGATAACAAAAATAAAAAAGACAGTAATTATTTGTGTGGCTTATGCATCAATTAACTAGTGTTGCTCCTAAGATCTTTTTGATCTTTTTGGCGAAGCAAAGTTTTTTTAAACTAAGTTTTCACCAAAATCACAATTAAAAAAAATAGAAAAGTTAAAATTTTCTCTAAGAATGGAAATTACTTCTCATGAAACATCTTCACATGATGATGTTAAACTGAACTCTAATTGTGAACAAGATTAGCATTTTTTTGGTAAAATTTTGAAAACATCTCAATTTACTGAAGTGGATGAGTCCAAGCTCACTTTTTTAAGCTCACTCACCCTAATAAATGATGAATATCCTCTTTCTAACTCTAAAACTATGTAAATATGCGCAAAGATTTCCCAATTTAAAAATCTCAGAAGCTTAGCTTTGGAGAATGAAGGTAATAATAATAGCTTAACATATCTTATCTTGAATAACCATAATATCTCTTTACTAGCAGGATACATTGATACCCAAGAATTAACACTCCTAGGCACTGCAATTTCACAACTTGTAAACCTCTAAACTTTAACATTTAATCTTTATGAGTACACAATTAAGAATTATGGGGCATCCATGGTCTCTATTTTTCTGGACAACCTTGTTAATCTCTCAAGCCTAACCTTGAGCTTGAGATCGCACACGAAGCAAGAGAATATTTTATTGCCATTGTCTTCTTCACTGGCACACTGTTAACAACTAAAATACCTTTTCATTGACCTGGAATACTCTTTCTTCACTGCAAAAGAAGCTGAGCATCTTAGAAATGGCATTGCGGCACTCGTGAATTTAACTAATCTTTCGTTACTATTAAACGGCAATATCATCGATGTGTCTCATGTTAAAATACTCACTTCTTCAGTTAAGAATTGTCTTAAGCTCGAAACTCTCACTTTTAAATTCAATCGAATGCTAACAAGAATATCTGAAGAAAACCAGAGATCCTAGGGCTTTGAATTAGTAAATCTACCGAAGCTTAGATAATTCAAATTATTCTTTAGATAAAGTAGTCTCAGTTATGATGATATAAAAGATTTCTCTGAAGCCATAGCTAAACAGGAGAAATTACTTAATCTATCGATTAATCTAACAATGTCGAAAATTGAAGAAAACGCTGTTTAATACATTGAATCTTCCATCTCCAATTTATTAAGCCTCTCTAGCTTAGATATCAATTTTTAAAATTCTACAATTCTATCGACGTCTATGTTGCCCCTTCTAATAGCCATTTAAAATCTTACTTAGCTGACTAGCTTGAAGTTGAACCTTTATTGGGATGAGATTAAATCACCTAATTATTAAAATTTATCCTCCTGCATTTCCTAGCTTACAAATCTACAGACATTAAGTCTCTCGATTTCAAGAGAGTTTCTTAGCTAAAAAATCATGAAAGATTCATCAGACAATCAACTTTCTATCAAGTAACTTAGAAATAATAAGCTGGAATTCATTTTCTCTGCAATATCTACTCTTGAGAGGCTCTAATGTTTGGATCTAAGAATTTTGAATTATTAGTTTGAAGGAAATATTTGGATAGCTGCTAGGCTTCAAAAAATACCTTAGTTACAAGATTTTTGTCTCATATTTCAATCCTGTTAGTTCGCGTTTGATGATATTATTAACATTTCCTTGGGTATCTCAAAATTAGTGAACTTGCATTCTCTTTAAGTTGAGAGTTTTTATTTAATGTCAGCCACTTAAAACTGGTATGATCTGGTTTTCAATGGAATAATAAAGCTCAGAAACTTGAAGGTATTGACGTTTGAGTATGATATCAGTCAATAGACGTTGAATAAAATCTACGCAAATAATAGCAGATTAGTGACTGTAAGGAATTTATATGATTGGATATCTTGAAAAGATTTGTTTAAATGTTAAAAGGTATAGATTTGTGAAAGATATTAAATAGTATGAAATATTGAAGGATATGTTTTATTTTATCTGCAAATATCACTAAAATAAATGAAATATTTCTTCAAACAAATAATTTTTCATTGTTTAAGCTACCCTTTTGTTAAACTCCTTACAGTAACTAATAACCCAATACATAACTTTGAAATTACATGCACGTAAATCTAGTAAGATAGGAGTAAGTAAATGTTTCACTTTCTAAATTCTTTTAACTTCGAAGATATCTCCTTCCACTTCATGGAATCAATCTTTTATATTATCTAAACTCTGAGTTACCATAAACTCTACCTTTTTAATAGAATTAGTTGTAATGAATGATTGAATTAATGCCTGTTTTTGAGGAATAATACTGATCAAAAACATAGAAGTTCGTTTATAAAGAACATTCCTATCATACGATTGGCTATCTGAAAAGACAGTGAGTTAAAAGAGTTTTCCAAATTATAATAAAATAATTATCTTAATGTTAAATATGAATAGCATTAATAATTGAATGAATAATTCATGTTTAAGAGAAGAGCTATTCGACTTACATAGAAACATTCAAAGACTACAAATTTACAATAGCTTTTTGGTTTCATTTATTATTTAATATATTTTAACTACTCAAGACTATCAATCTGATTCTATTTCTGACTGTAATCCCGATTTCTCTTTAATGCATAGAATTCATCTTAACTATTTTTTTATTATGGCAATAAGCTAGACCACAATCACTTCCTCGATTTATCCTTACACTGTTTCTTTCAAGCCATAAATAATTGTAAAGAAAATAGAGAAAGAGATTGGGGTTGTTGTTATTATTCTTCTAAGAAGGATTCTTACTATTATTTGTTACTAGTGTGGAGTCTATTACTATTGAACTAGCAGCTAAATAATGCTGAAGTTATTTTTTTTTATTAATTGCTATTTTTTATTATTATTGTTATTAAAGAGTAAGTCGCATCCTTCTTCTTAAATTTTTTTTACTAGTTGTTAGAAGTGCCCTATCTGTGAGATATGTTAAAGGGAATCTCATATTCCGCTTTATTAGTTTAAGACTCTCAAGATTATTATTATTCAAAGAATTAATTAATAGTGAGCATAAGTAGTGCGGAGTTAAGGTTATTAAAAAATAATGAGGATTAAGCTTGCATGAGAGCAGAAGTGGTTATTATTATTAAGAATTTCTCGGCGTAACTATCTGAGAACTTAGGATAGGAGCAGAAGTTCGTGCTGGGAGACGCTAATGTTATTACTATTCTAGAAATGGCCGAACTATGGAATGTATCGATCTTCCATACATTATCTCATAATCCTTAATTGAGAGGGTTTGAGATGTAGATATTCGCAAACGAATTATCTATTGAGATTGGAGGTTTGCAAGAGAATTCTCTCCAGATCAATGAACTATGCACCATTCTCTACCATCTAATAGAATGGCTACCCAACTCTTAATAATATGTTTAGAGTTGACTTCGGGAGAGTTTAGTTGATCTCATAATAAGTTATTGATTAATTTACTTATTTTCTTCATAGGCGTTAGGAAATTGAATTGATTTGAAAAAGGATGCTGTAATTGTCTAATACTTTCCTTTTTCTATTATTCCTCAAGCCGAACAAATGCCATTTTGTTATTTCCATAGGAGAGGCACCTTAAATCCATTTATAATTGTAGAAAATTAGAAAAGGTGAACAAACAAGACCTAATTAATGTTGAAGCAACAACCCATTTGGAAGTTCTTATCACTTATAAATTTGATTTACACACAAGATTCTACCTCCTCTTATAAATACTCTTTAATCTTCAAAATCCTTTTGTTTTTGCTTATTTTTTGGCACACCTGCATTATTTGAATTTTGCAATTGAAAACTTTTATTAATATCTAAACATGCAGATTATGAAGATTATTCATTGAATTAATAGTTATGCACAAGACTGTTAGTATTTTAAAATAATGAAGTTTTTGTTTCAGTTCTTGCTTAAGATTTTCTTTTTGCTTCTTTTAGTTTTTCAGCAAATAATTAAAAAAATAATCTAACTCAATTATTTTCTCCCTTGGATCGAAACACGCAACTATGTCGTTTTAGGCAGTTGACTATTTAGTTTTAAAAAACAGACTCCTCCTCTAATATGTTGTTTATGGAATTTATGATTTATCGCAATAAGAGACGACACTAGAGTTAAATCTCAATTTCAAGGAGGTCTGAAATGAATCTGATTTATGTGAAGAACCTCTTTATTAGCTTAGTCACTTTTGCGCAGCTCAGCTTCACTTAGAATAAGTCACATCAATATTACTTTCTCCATAGCTTAATTCAATCTGCTTTTGACATGTAATCTCCAAGCTCAAAGCTCAGGACAAGAGTAGTGCTTCTCACTTGATTTTGGTATTAGATCAATAACCTCTGCACGATATATGAAGTATTTTTCATCTGGAGGATCAAAGGAATGGAGTCGCTTTTTCAGCTATTTCAAAGATAGTTAATCTCAAAAGCTTGACTCTTGAGTCATTCTTTTGGAATGAAGTAGCATCTTTCAGAGTGCATTTCAAAGTTAATAAACCTAGAATCGCTTTCTATCTAGTTGGAAGATTGCTTTTTATCAAACCATGGAGGAAATTTACTTTCCTTGCTCTTCAGAAGCTTCATTATGCTCTTGAATTTGTATTGATGTGATGAATCTCGAAGCTATTAGTCTAGAAAAATAAGGATAAAAAATATATTTCTTCGAGTTTTTTTGATTCAACTCTAGTTGAATGAAAACGAAATGATCTATTGGAAATAAGAAAAACATGACAAAGACCAGTTACATTGGTTTAGTGTCTTATTCCTAAAGAGAATTTCCGCATGAGAAGCAAGTAAAAAATTACTGAGACTAACAAAAAGGTTGTTTAACTGTGGCTCGTGAAAAAGAGGAGAGAAATAAATGGTGATCCTTTTTCGTAAGATGAGCAGAATTAGACATTTAAAGGCCCCAATTTCGTTGATTTATTCATTACTCTGGGCATTGAAAGAAGACTTTGCTTAGAAGCCTTAGAAACCTTTTTGTTAATTGAATTCAGTTTTTTATGATAATTATTGATTTTTTCCTGGGAGCTAAATTAAATAATTACTATTTGAGTTAAGTTTTCTGAGGGTTTTGGATCTTTTTCTGATCAGGAATTTCCCAAGGATTTTAGGATAAAGGAGAGATTGTTATGTGGGTTAAAGTACTTGAAAACTATGAAACTGCCGAAAATGTAGATAAATAGATGAACATACTGAGTAGATGGTAGTATTGATATGTACAGGAGACTTCGAGTTGGCATCCTCTGATTTACCATGAGTCTAATAAAATCAAATGTTATTTTAATTGATTTTAATGATTTCAAATAAAGACAACTGTTTGTAATTTGATAATTAGTTATTAGTTCTAACTATTCATTATTTATTTAAGTTATTTTAATCTTCTCTCTATTATCTTTGATGGTAATATTTAGACTCCTGGTTTTTTTCCCAAGATGAAAATACAGCTTTCATGTACTAGCATCTCAGCAACCAATTTAGGAAAAACACAAAGATGCTACTTCTTATGCCAAAATTGTAGAAAATTATTAACTCCAGAAAACTAATAACAATAATTAATTTTACTAACAAAATACTTAATTAGCTTGAAAGCAAGAGAGTTCAACCTGAGAAAATAAATGGCTATTATTTTAATTTTTCATCAATTTCAACTTTTTATGAAGGTTAGGCATTTTTTTGAAGAAACAGCAATTAATTATCTATTTATTTGAGGTGTCAATGAAAGGATTTTCTTTTTTTATTATTTGTTGGAGAAGAAAAGTTTTTTATTAAACCTATTTTTTTTTTCACCCAAATAAAAAAAAGTGAATACTTTCTCACAGAATGAATATTTCTTCTCCTGAATCACCTTCACTTGGTGATATTTATCTTAGCTCTAATCTTGAGCAGGATCAGCTAATATCAGGTAGAATTATGAAGGTACTGAGATTTATTCATGCTAATGCCTCCAAGCTCGCTATCTTAACCTCACTCACCCTTATTAATGAAGAGAGTCCTCTTTCAACTTTCAAAACTCATCAAATATGCGCAAATATATCATAATTCAAGAACCTCAAGACTTTAATCTTAGAGAATAAAGGTAATAATACTAAGAATAACCTTGTTTGTTTATTTTTCTCTGCTGAGTATTTCAAATATCTTCTTTGATGCACAGGATAGATTGACACTCAAGAGGTGATTCTCCTTTGCACTGCGATTTCAAAGCTTACAAACCTCTAGACTCTGACATTCAATCTTTGGGGGTACTCAATTGAGAATTATGGGGCATCTAGGGTCTCTATTTTTCTGGACAATCTTGTTAATCTCTAGAGCTTAACCTTAAGCTTGAGATCATACACAAAATAAGACAATATTCTACAGCCATTATCTTCATCACTGGTGCACTGCTAACAACTAAAATACTTTTTCTTTGAGCTGGACTACGCTTTCTTCACTGAAACTGAAGCTGAGCATCTAAGAAATGGTATTACAGCACTTGTCAACTTAACTAATCTGTCATTAATATTAAAGGGCAATACCATAGATGTATCTCATGTGAAAGTACTTAGTTCTTCAGTTGATAATTGTCTTCATCTCGAAAGTCTCACTTTTAATTTTAATAGAATGAAAACATCTGAAGACAACCACAAATCTTTGTGTTTTGAATTAAGAAATCTCCCTTAACTTAAAGATTTCAAGTTATTCTTAGGGGAAAGCAATCTCAGATGTGATGATATCGTATGTGTTTCAGAAGCTATCTCAAAACTGAAGAACTTAGTTAATCTCAATATTAATTTAAGGAAGTCTAATATTGAGGAAAACGCTGCTAAGTGCATTGGATCTTTCATCTCCAATTTAATAAGTCTCTCTAGCCTTTTTATCAATTTAGATAATTGCAGCCTTCAATTGTATTCTATGTAGCACCTTCTATTAGCCATTTAGAATCTTACTAATCTTACTAGCTTGACGTTGAACCTTTTTTGGGATGAGATTGAGACACCTACATCTGAAAATCTATCATCCTGCATTTCCTAGCTTAAAAATCTACAGACATTAAGTCTCTCGATTTCAGGAGAGTTTATTAGCTAAAAAAACATGAAAGAGTTATCAGACAATCAATTTTATTACAAGAAACTTAGAAAAAATAAGCTGTAATCAATATTCTCTGCAATAGCTACTCTTGAGAGACTCTAAAGTTTGGATCTAAGACTCTAGAATTTTTACAATGAAGGAAATATTGGGATAGCTGCTTGGCTCAAGGAATTACCTTATCTTCAGCATTTTTCTCTCAAATTTCTATCTTGTTATTTAGAATTTGATGATATTAGTGACATATCCTTGGGTATCTCGAAACTAGTTAACTTGCATTCTCTTTAAATTGAGAGCTATTTTCAAAGGGAAATCGCTAAAAGCTGGTATGATCTGGTTTTCAATGAGATAAGAAAGCTCAGAGACTTGAAGGTATTATTTTTTGAGTATCAAATCAGTTAATAGACCAAAAATAAAATTTATGCAAAGAATAGCAGATTAGTGACTTTACGAAGGAAACCTTACAAATGAACAATTCAAGATTGAAATTATCAAGGGAGTTGAGGAAATATGAGACAAATAAGCTCTACATCTATTATTGATTGTTATTTAGATTTGATTGATGTGTATTGCTATTAATTTAAGATGAATAATCTTTGAGAGAATTATCACTAAAAAAACAACAAAAATAATAAAATCAAACTAAAGGAATAAGTACAATAAAACTGCTTATTTGTATTAAAAAATAGTTTTTAAATTTGCTTTTCATAATAATACTCCGAGTTTTAAGCAGCAATATTCTGATTACTTAAGAAATATTACAGAGATTTCCTGATTTGTTTTCAGGAGCTAATATATCCTGCACTCAACTTCTAAATCAATATTTTTATTGATAAACTGAATGCTTTTTTTAATATTTGCTTGGTATATTTACAAAAGCAGAAAACAAAGAATAATTCTTCGAAAACCTCAGTAATGTATTCTAAAATGACAAATATTTCCTTAATGCAAAAAAAAATAATTCAGACAATTTTTTAGACTATTTTCAAAGAAAATTTGTAGGTTAAAGTAACACAAAACCACACCAGAAACCAATATGTACCACAAAACTCATTCATTCATGCTCATATTGCTAATATTCATAATGTTTACCTTTGATAATTGTCAAGTTTGCTATTTATTCTAGCTACTATTTGCGAATTTTGCACTGGAAGAAACAATATCTGTTAAACTTACAAATATGATTGAGTTACATGTCTAATCTCGAAAAGATATCCTGGATAAAGAGGAAGAATAAGAGGTAGATTAATAAAATGATTATGGTTTGATGATTGAAAATTAAGAATGCTTAACAGTGAATAAAATCGCTCTTTCTTGTGCTCCCTTTCCCGCACTTTTTGTTTTCGAATTTCGTAATTGCACTCTTCTTGTCTAAGACTGTATCTAACTTTTTCTTGCAATTTAAATAATATTCACCCTCTTATTTTACAATAGACCCTCAAACACCCCCCTGACCCCCCCCTCCAAAAAAAACTCTTGTTGTAAGTTACATATTATATTTTTTGAAACCACTTCTCACTAGAAATTCAGTTGGTTTTTTGAGAGAAAAATATTGTCTTCTATTTTAATAAATAGTTGCTATTACAAATAATGTATGGGAATTATGAACCTATTCCAGAATGAATGAAGGTAGGTTTTACTTGAGAATCGAATGCAAAAATAAATGATTCAAAAAATAGGTTATTCGATCGATTTTACTCAATAAAAGTTATTCTTCAAATTAAGAAAACTGTAAGTTAAAACAGTTGCTGTTGTAATGTTTTTGAGAATAAAGCAATAAACCTAGCAGCCAGTACTCAGCTGCCTACTACTAAATGTATGCTTATTTTTGGATGTTTCTAAAAAATCAAGCTTATTAACATACTTATCTCGAGAAATAAAAATTTGTTTTTTCACTAATTTTCCATTTTTTATTTGCTTAATCTGCATAATTCCTTGATTTATTAGTAAAGAAGTGATTTTCTCTTGATTTAAACAAAATAAAAGTGTCTCTTTTTCATTGAGAATAATTTCTTTAACCAGTAGTATTTATCTTCTTCTAGAAGAAATTTGGATTAACGGAAATTCTAAACTCCCTTTACAAGAATTACAATTCACTGCAAAATCTAGAAATCATCTTAGGAGATTTTGCTGGTTTTAAGCTTGAAATGTTAAAAAATTGTAATTGGTTTTGTTATTACCTTGTGTTCATGTGTTGAATCAGTGTGAGTTGTTTTTTTTCCCTTGTAAATTAAATACCTATTTCTTAACTTGAAGAAAAAGAAGAAGAAGAAGAAATAAGTGTAAACAATACAAAATATAGTCAGGGGATATGGGAAGAGGGGGAAGGAAAGGGAAGGAAATATTTAAATCTTAATAAAGGGAAAAAATCACTGAAATTCTGTCGAGTCTCTGGCTCTTAGATTTATTAAATAATAAACATAACAAATAATTAATAAGTATTTGAAAAGAACTTCAATCAGTAAATGTAATTCCTACAATTTGAGCCATAGCTGTAAAACCCTACTACTTCTTCAACTGGAAGAAAGAAAATGCTCGCTTTGACATTAGGAGTATTGGGAGTAGCTGCAATTTCTTGTGTTGCTTTGGCATTTGTTGGCACTGGTAATCAAAGACTCAATGGACAAGAATTAAACTTATCGATAAAAACTGAAGATTCTGATTTAAAAGAATTGGAGTCTTTCAACATCGGTGAATCGACGATTGAATTATTTTTATGGAAAAGACACACTCATAAAACCATTAAGAGGCTTCATAAAATGCTCTTTTGGCTCTTGGAAACTGAGAAAACCCCTAAGAAAAGAGCTGCCAATCTCATTCTGTTTTTTTGTTTCGAACTTTTAGATTCAGATAGTAGTAAATATATTAGTTCATAAGAATGGAAAAGCTTCTTTGGTGCAATCTTCCCTAATGATGTTGAAAAGCTCTCTGCTTTGTTCACTTAAGTCAACAATGGAAGCGAGTTTGACCTTACCCAATTCACAGCTTTTGTCATAAAACAAGTGAAACAATCTCAAAACAATGATGGTGCTGTCGATATTGTCCTCAAAACGGATCTACAAACCAGCGCTATCACCTTGACTAGGCTAATTATCAACGATAAGACGAACTACTCCAAAGCCTACACTGTTTTATTCTAAATCTATGATTTAGATGACAGCAAGACTATTACTAAAGAAGAGTATTCTAAGGCTGTTTATGCATTTGGAGCAAAAGAAGAGGATTCAGTTAAATAAGCAAAAAAGGTGTTTAAATTTGCCTAATAAAAGAAATTCAGTGAAGATGGGGAAACAATCAAATTTGCAAGCTACTCAGAGTACGCACTATCAATTCAAGATGATCTCAAAGCGCGCCTAAAAAAGGAGAAATTGAAACTCCCAAATCTAGAAGATGAATCTAGATAGAAGCCTTCAATTAGAAAAATGCAAAAACACAACAACTGATTTGTATGTTGTTCCTTTCTTTTTGCTCACTTGTTTCCTTTTTTACAACATCTTTGAAAGGCTTTACACTTTGGAGTTGATTATGAATAATAGCAAATATTTAATATGCGAAGAAATAATCCTTTTTTCTCATTCTAAAACTCTTCTTTAAATAATTCCATTTACTGCATTTATTTTTTTACATCAAATAGTGGATATTTTTTATGTCTTTGCAAAGACAAACATAACTATTCTTTCAAAAGCAAAGTTTTAAATTTTTAGGAAAATTAATAAAAAAGGAGGGACTAACAGAAGAGAGTTCTTTAAAGAGGTGAATTCTCCTGAGTGCTAAAAGAGAAAGCGAAAGTTATTAGATAATAATAATGAAATGCAAAAATAATTATCAGAAATATTCTGCTTGAAAAATCTCCAAACCAAAAAAGTTATCCCCAACTAATTTTACAGATTGATTGAAAAGACGAATCTCTGTTATTTCTCAAGAAAGTCTATTTGAGAGAGTTATTTGATTCAGGCATTAATGCGATTGTGAATGGGTCTGTTCTAAAAATAATCATAATTCGTGGACACTTGAGTTCCTCGCTATGGAAATAAATATTTTTTATTTCTTCTCTCTTGAAATTTAGAAATTTAAGAGTGTTTTTCATATGTATTTGGATTTTACTTAGTTCCAAATAAAAACAGAAAAATACACCAGATTACTCTTTATTAGATCTTCATATAATTCTAACTCACAACTTTCTCTTTCCATTTGAACACACAATTTCTAAGATAAAATAGATTAGCAGACACATTCTAAGCTGTTGAGAAGTTGAAGCATCTCTGCAGTCTGCAAGTTAATCTAAGAAATAATTCCATTAGATTCATAGAAATACAGCATCTCGCTTGCATCTGCTATTTAAAAGCTACTTTATCTCTATGATGTCACTTGATCTAGCAGGATACAGACTTGAAGAACCTCAAATTGATCAGCTTGGTAACAACATTTCTATGTAGAAAAAGCTTAATTATCTGGAGCTATTTCTCCAGAACAATTTGCTTTTAAAATAAGGAGTAAAATGTATTTTTAGCCACAAATTTGATTCAATCTCCTAAGAAAATAATTCAAGAATAATGTAAATTAAATGTAGTCGCTTTTTAAAGTAATAATTAAACGAATCACTATTTTCTTCATCTTATTAGAAGAAATTGGGGGCATACAAAGAGAGAATGAATCCTTTGATCAAAATGAGTAACAATTATTTTCTACTAATCATCCTCCATCATGCTTCATACTGCTAGTTCTTCTACGCATCTGTATTTGAGATAATAGATTTCTTAAACCCTCCCTTCTGTTTGTTTTTTCGAACAAATTTCGCGATAAAATAAGAAAAAACTGAAGAAATTATTTTTAATTGGTTTTCTTTCTCTCTTTTGAATCTTTGGGCTGAAAACCAAAATGGAAAAGGAATAATACAAACAAGAATATCAACCTTCCGATGAGATGGAGGAAGAAAAAGGAGATGAAAATAATAGGATAGCTAGCAGCGAAGAGATGTAAAATAGCCGAGAGGATTACTCTAGCAATGCTTAAACAGAGAATAAGAGTCTCATTTTTGGAAAGACATAAGATGATAAAGGCTTCTAGCCATTGGTGTAATCTCCATTTTTCTTAGGCGATTACTTAAATGATTTACAGGTCAATTACATGAACTAAAATGATATTATTAATCAAAAAATAGGGCTTTCAGACTTCTATCCTTTCGAATATTGCAAATAGGAAAATTTTGCTTCATTTTTCGATAATCCAAATGATCTCAGAGATTCATCTGGCTAATTATAAGATAATCAAGAAAAAGCATAATACTATAAATAGGAAGAACATGAATAAACGTCCGAGGGAGAATCTAGCGAACTCAAATAACCAAAAATGGAAATCGAAGAAACATCATCTTTTAATGATGACAATAAGAGCAAGATTTTTCAATCTTCACAATCCTTCTTACTAATGGTTTTCGAGGCCTAATCAACAGCTTAAAGCTTACCTTCTAATAATCAACCTACTCAAGATGTTGATTAAGAAATAATAAAACAATAGAACATGCAAGATGATAGTTCTCATTCTGAGAAATATCATAAAGTATAATTTAGCTAGAGATACGTAGTCAAGCAGAATAATTAATAATTTGTGAGTTTGCTTAAGCCAGATTCACCAATTAGTTATCTCCCTATGAGAATGTATATTTATCTAGATATCGTTTTAGATTTAGGGTTTTTAAAAGAAACTATTGGTCAAGAATCATACATAAGATCGAATTTAAATGAATAGCTTTACTCTGGGATGAGATCGCTTGTGAAGTAAGTTCATCGTTTAGACACAAAAAGCATAGAGATTCATACGGAATTTTGCTTAAATCACTTGCATCTCCTCAAATATCTTGTAGAATATCTTATGTCATAACAGGATAAGCAGATCTAAGAGCAGGCTTAGAAAATCGAAACTTTTAGGATAAACATAGACAGTTGTAAAGCAGCAATTAAAGCTTAAAATAAGTAGGTAGAGTTTAAAATTCATCAAAAAAAAAGATAAATGTCAAGTCACAGTGAACTGAATAGGATAACAAGTCAGATTAAAAGTGATGAACTTGTGTTTTACGTTCGATACTCAATGAATTATCTAAAAGGAACTGTTGAAACCAATCTGTCAGGGTATTCCGCTGGTTTGCAAGAATTATTATTTGGATCTAGTTATGCATTTTAAAAATTTATCTCTGAAAAAGGATACTTTGATCCTATGGGAAAGATGTTTAAATTACGAGATTGCTTTGAAATGAGTCTTGCATTTACGAATTCTGAATATACTTAAGCTAAAATGGACGAGGGATATTCTGTCCTTGTAGATGTTGTTACTGTTGAGGGATTTTGTTTCCCAAGTACAAATGTACAAAAGTATTATGCTTTAACTGGGAAATATGACGAAGAGAATGGCTTGAATTTTAAGTTTGGAGATCTCCTAACTGTGAATACTTTCACTTTACATGATCCAACAGTGCAGCAACTCCTGAAAGAAGAAAGAATCGAGTAGAGTCTATTACTCAATGTAGAAAATCTACCAACTGATGAGGATAACAACAACTAATTAGCAATAGATTTATCTGAAAAGGATTATGCGAAAACAGTTTTTTTCAGGAAATATTACTGTGATCAGATCCCTAATCTTGTTAGAATTGGGAATAAATGGAATAAACGATGTGGATTCGCTGATATTCCTATAAGAAAGGCTGAATCCTGAAATTAACACAAAACTTAATTTTTACAGTGTTATGATAAAAATGATAGAAAGTGCTGATACGAAAAAAAAAAAGAGCTTCTTGCACTTAGAATATGTATTGTATTTTATGTAATGTAATAATAGAGATGTTCAAGGTTCTGGGTTTAATGGAGTACTCTTTTAAGATTATTGTGGGCTGTGAAATAAGACTTGCTTAGAAGACTTAGAAACCCTTTATGTTAAGGTGGCCTCAGTTTTTTAGAAGGCATTTAGATTTTTGTTGGGAGGATCAATTAGATTATTACTATTTGAGTTGACTTTTCTGGATATTTTGGCTCTTTTTCTAAGTAGGAATTTCTCACGAGTTTTCAAGACAGCAGAGAGATTGTTATGTGGATAATAGTATTTGAACTCTTTGGCCCTGTCAAACGTGTAGCTGAACATACTGTGGATAGTTGGATTGGCGCTGGTGCTGTTGTGTAGGAGACTTCGAGTTGGTATCCTCTCGTTATTGTGAGTTTAATAGAATCGACTGTTTCTCGATTGCGATTTAGAGATTGTCCTAGGTAACGTGAAACTCGTTGAATTCAAGATATTCAGGTATGAAGATGGTAGCGATTATGTCTGTTATTATTGTAGCTGCTGCTGTTGCTGTTATGGATATAATTGCTGTGATTACTATTGCAGTAAAGAAGGAATCTGTGATTATGTGAGGAAATCAAGGAGAGTTACTTTCCTACTGTCTCTCATGATTTTCTGCGTTAAAAGTGAATCATTTCTGCTGGAGTTTCTATGAAAACTCTTAGGATCATCTTTGGATTCGTTGGATGCTGTAATCCGTCGCTGGGTGTGTCTTCTTGCAGCAGAAGATTCCTTCCGTTAGGGCTTTCTAACAAGAGGACTAGAGGAAAGCTAATTGCTGAATGTAGAAGATAATAACTCTTAGCTTTGTTCATATGCTTCAGATGCTTCGTCGACTGTTGGCAAAGCGATAGTTGGTTTCTTAGAGTTGTTGTTATCTTATTCTTCTGTTGGTTCTTATTAATCAAAGTAGTTTCGATTGTTGTTCAAGCTTAAGATCAACTAGTTAATGTTGCTGCTTTAAGTAGGAATATTATTATTGCTTGTATTACTAATTGAACTGGCATTTTATGATGAGAGAGGTTGCAATGAATGCATTTATTACTGCTGCTGTTGTTGCTATTATTGTTGAACTTGCACAGGCTGTAGATTCGGAGAAGTGTTTGAAGCTGATAATGAGTTTTATTGTTAGTATTGTTATATCGCACTTAGCTATGACAGAGGTAGTGAGTTCATGCTTGAAGATGGATTAGAAAACGATTGCTGAAGATTGTACAGCTGTGATTATGTTACTTATTATGAAGATTACTGGGATTAAGAGACTATCTACTATGATTAAGGCTATTATTGTTATTATGATCCTTATGGGATGTTTAACACGGAATGCCGATTGACTAAGAAAGTTGGGTTTGGAGCATCCAGAGAAAACAGCGAAGGGATAACTAGTTGCATGTCTTGTCCCTTGTTGCTTGGTGACCCTGGAATGACAGTCCGTGCAGCTCCAGTTTGTCGTTTTCGTTGACTTCTCTCAACTCCTCCATTAAAAGTGGGTTTTCTTTGATCAGATTGGATTCCTCCTTCGTCTTCTGTGCGATATTTCCTGAGCTATTCGTCTTCATATTTCGCATAAGGATCTTCGACTTCATCGTATTCTCCTTCGTCATCGTCTTCTGACTCACTGTTAGAATGCGAAGAAGAACTAACGATTAGATACTCACCTTCTTCATATTTGATTCGTTCGTGGTTTTCATAGAATTCTCTGTCATCCTAAGGGAGACCTTCTTCGGTGATGTTTTGCTTTTTCGAATAGCTCTTCATTGTGAGCTAGTCACCAATACTGTTCGGTTGAGTAAGCAGTTATTGTTACTGTTGCTACAAAGGATTAGAAAGGGAATCTGTATTGTTGTTGTTATTGTTGTTTCTACATGTTTCTGTTTCGCACCGTGGACTGCCTTTGTTGTTAGGATTTAAGTTATTCGTATTACTAATCTTCTGGACATCATTAGCACTCTCTTCGCTGATGCTATCTAGTCTCTTTTGCTATTCTTGGTTTTTTTTAATCGCTTTAGAAATGAATTCCTTTCTGAATCTAATCAAATCACTACGGATCCGCCAGTATTCCTATTTGTCTTTTCTATCTTGTCTTTAGCGGCGCATGCTTACATTCCGGTGATTATCCTCTGAATAATTCATTTTCCTGACTATTTTTAGGCTGTCAGCTTTCCCAAAGATTAGATTGCATTTTAGAAGATTATGTCCAGTGTTCCTGCAACTCTCACAGACTGAGAATCTGTCAATTCCCTTGTAGATCAAGTCGTCCTTCATGAAACAAAATGTTTCCTTTGATTGGGATGCAAAAAGACACCAAAGAGAGAGAGGGTTAGAGGAAGCAAGAATATAATTATTTGTTAATTACATAATCTAATTGATATTTTTTGATGAGACTAAGAAAATCTGATTTTGTGATGTAAATGAAATGGCTGATTCCTAGACTTCTCACGGAGAAATTGCGTTCTTGATCAGTTAGAAACTCCTAATGGCCTATTAACTAGGGTGTCTATGCAAACAACAAAGCAATAACAATTAATTCATCAGTTTTTCAGTTGTATCAAATACTAGCAATTAATAACAGTTATCTAATTATCTTGGCTTGTTTTGTTACATTAACCCTTGTGAGAATCTTATCCTTGGAGTTATTCATAAAGCTATTGTTAGAGTTTTTCAAGAGTGAGACAGTTATATCTAGTTCTCCCTTGCTTAGAAAGAACAAAGTAGAATCCTATGATCCTTGCTTGAAAAGATATTCTCCTGGTGCTAGGTTGAGCTCTTTCATATGCAGAGACAATTCATCTATAAAAACACTGGAGAAGCTCTTTCTCAAGAATGGAATGGATTAAACGATTTTCCCGTAATACTCCCTTTGAACTTCTTCTCGAAGATCCTGTGATACACGATTAAGGATCTTCTCTCCTTTCATGAAGAAATAACCTTCGTACTCCTGATGATTCAAGTACTCAAGATACTTGTAGATTTTCATTTGAACTTTCTTGGCGATATTTCTGGATTTCAAGTACTTCGAGATGTCGTGCTTCGTTTGTCTATGAGGCAACAGAGTTAGAAGGAATTAAACACACAATTAAATAAAAGTATCCTACTTAAAAGACGAGAAATGTGTGGAGAAATCCTTGAAGATTTGTCCAATTTTATTGATAGAATACCCAAAAACTCCGCAGGATATTAGTGTCATAAAAATCACGAAGATCTTTTCATTTGACGAGCATGGAACGATGTCTCCGTATCCAATAATTGTCATAGTCGTAAACTCAAAGTACAATGAATTTAAATATTGTAAGTCCCACGGTGAGTCTTGAATATTATATACTGCTATCCAAGTTGGTTTGATCCCTCGTTAGTAATCTGATTTAGATATGTAAAAGAACCCACAAGCACATAGATGTGCTATGAAGAAGATCATCGCAGAAAGATCTATTATTTAAATCACTGTTGGCAATCTATGTAGAATCTCTAGGTCTTCTTCAATGCGCTCCCAGAGTATTCTAGAAAATCCCAGCCTATACAGCGATGCTAGAAATATCAGGACAATATGGATATTATCGAAGAGAATCGCAGCGAGGATGTTTAAGATATCTAACTGTAATTTACCTTAACAGTATTAATATAATATGAGCTTCCGATCAGTAATAATTCTACCTTCAGAGTAGAATCCACGGTTTAAATTAATTAGCACATCAATGGAGAAAATACAAGCACAAAGTAATTGATACCATCTTGCAAATACAAAATCAGCTGAGAAAGCACTGTCAATAGGGGCAATGACAATCAGAGTCACTAACGCACATAAGATTAAAATATCCCAGATTGTTAGCATCCAATGATCAGGGGAGATTACTGATAATCGCGAACATTTCTCCTCTTAATTGTTCGTGCTATTCTTACCTAATAATTTAAGTTATTTAGAATTATTTCTATTTTTATTCTAGGAATCCATCCAAAATCCTTCACTAGCCACATCTGCTATGATGTTGAAATGCCTTAATCCTAGGGAGGAGTATTTTTTTAATCCTGTGAATGATAACAACTTTTCTTTAACTTTCGCAAGAGCGAGAATATTCTCTAATAATTTCATTCCAGTTGTTGGGATGTGTGAAGATTAAAGATGGGATTTAGTAGATTTCAAGAGCTACTGTCCACTCGCAGAGCGATTGAGATTGAGATTCAAAGAATTCACATTCGTTTGAGTTATTGTATTCTATCGGATTTATAAATCCTTTTTAAGGTTATCTTCTTATCCAGTGACGATATTCCCATCGACATCTTCAGGCTCAGGGAGAACTGGCTAAGAAAGACCTACGTTTTCTATGAAATTATCTACGTTATTTGAGTTGTTGTTTATGGTTGTGGTATGCTTAGGCGATATCAATACAGTAGATTTATCTTGGGTAGATTAAATATAACTTTGCTTTTTTCTCCCTAAGGAACTTAAAGCGAAGATATTGAATTGGTTGCTTGAGCTTGGATTACTGTTGTACATAGTGTTGTTGTTATTGTAGTTACTAATCGATGCTTTAATGTTGTTGCTGTTGTTTTCACTGATTATCATAGCGGATACTGCAGTAGTTGCTCCACTTGAATTGATTACGTTGTTCAGAGGAAGGTTACTTAATTTCATCCTACTGTCGTTGCTGATAGCTGGTTGGATATCAAGTTTAAGCTACTGCAAGCTGTGGTCTAAAGAAGCTAACTAAGAATTCATAACAGTGTTGTTGTTATTTCCTCCTACGAAAGGATTACCAGTGATATTGTTGCTAATACTTGTGATCTTTTAGATAGAGGGACTTTTCTTCTTCAATCGTCTAGAACAGTCGAGATTTTCTATCCCATCTTCTTCAATGGGCTTCTCTGCCTAGAGTGGGTATATAAAATCATTCAGAAGGAGAAATAAAATGGGGTTTGATAATGGTTACAACGTAAATGAAAAAATAATCTGAAGTAGCACATAAGAAAAAGATAAAAGCTCTAACCTTTGAAGAGGATGATTCATTTGAGTCGAAGGATACTTTTTAGTTGAGCGTCTTGAGATCGAAGTCTTCTTAGGTTAGTAGTTTCCTTCGTTTATCAGCGCCAAGGGTCACTTCTGACTAACCTCTGGAATAATCTGTTTTGGAATGCAGAATCGTGATTGATTGGAGTTGTTTGAACGAACCTGAGTATCCGTACTGTAATGACTACAATGAGTTTCTTTTATGTGAATCAATATCAATCATGTGATCTGTGCTAACATGTTAGCGAGTTGGACTCACAATACTGTTGTTTTGCATGAATTATTTCGAAACGCACACGCAGAACGATCCAGCAAAGTTTATTTATTAGCTCTTTCCGCTTTTATGATTTCCTTAAAGGCATGATAATAATACTAATAATTAGTGAGGTTACAAAGACAATATTTTAATTGAATTATTTGCAGTTAAAATACTCAAGCAATTCACTTTAAACTCCTTTCGAAGCAGCAATAGCAACGAATTAGAAAGCAGGTAAGAAGCAAATAATTAATTACTCTGGGTAGAAAATTTGATTTTCCACCTGATATATTTTGAAATATCTCTCTTGCTTTATTTGCTAGAAAAAGATAATAAAATTAGATATTTGTACCAACTATCATTGTTAGCCTTGTCTTTTTACTCTCGCCTATTTAATTTTTCACTCAGAAAATCAGCATACCAGATAAAACAAATATGCAATTTTGAACGATTTACACTAACTAATTGATGGAGCAAGATAAAAATCAATTTTTCTGTTGTAATAAAAACAGACAAGAAACTAATAACTTCTTGAATTTGAATTCTGTAAAGCCTTAAAGAAAATAAAAATAGTTTCACTCAACTTGATGGGTTATTAATTAGCATTGAAGCTTTTATGCTCATCACTTGAGATTCTACTAGAGTGCTAGTTTGATTTTCTTAGCGAGTATTTCTGATATTTCGCTAGTTAAATCAACAAAGAAATCTCAAAAAATACTCAATTTTTCAGCCGAAAAAAGTTACTTATTTTAAGATAGGTTGAGTGTGGTTAGTTTAGGCATGCGCGAAACGAAAGTCAACAGTGATTCTGCTCCTTTTTTGTTAATAACATTATCCGATAAATCGAGTTCTTCTAATTCGAAATGATGAGCTTTCTCCAACTCGTAGCAAAAATCAATCACACCATCGGACTATTTGTCAAGGGTAATTACCATAAGAACAATGTAAAGCAAAAAGACAATTTGATTTTCTTTTTAAAATTCATATGGAAAATAAGTATCAAATTTCTTTACAGAAATGTTATTTCCACTGAAATTAATAGAAATGAGATACTTCTCGCTGAGTAGCGCCTTCACCACTGCTGCCAATCCTCTTTTGAGATGCATTTAAACAAAAAATAACATAATAAACAGAATTAAAAAATCGATAATATATCTTACATATCTTGCATCCCGTAGTCAGCGAAGTCATATGTTCCTTCAAGTTCGTATTTGAGCTTATCAGCAAGGTGATCTTCTTTCTCTTTGTCTTACTAGGTTTTCTTGGTGTCTTCATTAGATTCATCAACTCCCAAGAGCATCTCATTCATCAGAGTACTTTCCAGAAATAATCAAATCAATCAAAGCTGGAAAGTATTTTCTCCCTCAGTAATGAATGATTCAATATCTTTTTCTTGTAAAAATTTAGCAATTTCTTACTCAGCGTAATTTTCAAGAAGAGGATCGAGGATGCCAACAGAATCAGCACTGATTCTGCTATTCAGTTGTTGAAACATCCTTTTTTCTGGTGTCCTTAGAGCGAGCATCCTATGATTTAAGAAACCAAAAGAAAAAGAAGGTTTAAAACAATCAACAAAACTCCAAGATTATTCATTTATTTTGTGATCTGCTTGCTTATGTATCATACACATTGGCAGACGATGAAAGTATGAAATTCTTAGCTTATCCTGAGATGAGGATGTCTTGCAGTGACGCTGTTCCTGGCACCATAATCCCAAGTTGATTTGAAATCTTCTTCAGTTTATCCCGAAGCTTTCTCGGTTGAGAAGCATCTTAATCGCCTACACAAGACTCTAAGATTTTCTCTGATTTCTCTGTGACTATCTTAACACCGCTGTCCTTGCAAGAGTAGTACATCTCTAGGTTTAGCAGCACGCCATCGATTCCTTTCAGATTACAGAAAGGAACTAAAGCATACTTTCCTTTTGGGAGTGCTATCATCGAAACAGCTAGTCTCTCATCACAATCCCCTTTATCACCACTGCGCACATTGACGAGCATTGACTGTAAATTCACTTGTTTCATAGCAGTTTCCTTTTCTGGGATGCTGAACAAAGCAAATCCAATCGTAATAAAGTTTGTTGGAGTGATCCCTTGGATTTCAGAGAGTCTTAAGAGGATATTTGTGTTTTTGTCTTTGTCAGTTAGTTCAAAGATAATCTAACTAGCGTTTATCCAAAGAGTGTTTCCAGCTGTGGGAAGTCCTTGTGAAGGAGAGATATTGATGTCAAATCTGTTGCCTTTGAATTCATCTGGGAAGTCTTTTAGAACAACCAAGGTATTGAATAGCTCAAAGAATTATTGCAAGGTTATGTCGTATTCCTTTTCTTCGTTGACTTCTTGTTCTGAAGATAAATGACGCTTTCCATTGAGGAGTCCAGTGTTCCGCCAAGGGTTCAATACGGTGACTGTGCTTGCCTCGAGATTAACGGCTTTTAAGATGTACATTCTTCCTTCAGCTGATTTATTTGAATTACCCGTTTTAGACTGTGAAAATAGGGAAATAAATAAGCCAATATGAATAGAATTCAGTTGAAAAAAAGTAATGGTAATTACTGGAATACTCCCAAGACGCATAAGTCCAATGATTGATCCATTTTCCTTGAGAACAGCTAAAACACGGAGAAGATTAGTCTGATTCACATTTTCTTTTTCACCGAATGGGATGAACTCAGGCTCTGATAAGTTCAAAAAATATGATATTATTATGTTAATTTGATAATTATTGCATAACAATTCCATGAATTCAGTTGATCATTAGTGTTTTCATATTATTTATTACCAATCCCAGTTAGATCATTGATAGTTTCTCGAAGTGTGAGTGTCTCTAAGCTCGAATATGATCCATTGAGTTTAGCATATGCTTTTTCGATGAGGGAAATCCAAAGAGAATTATCTTCTGCTGATCTTGAGAAACAAGCGATCGGCTTTCCGTTTGAGAGATTCACGCAAGGTATCTTATCATCGATGATGACTGTGTATTTCTAAGATTTATTCTTATAGAATCGAAACGCATACACTCCATTCTCTCTGCAGGTATCTAGATTGCTTTAGTCTTTTTCGTCTACGAACGTCAACTTATCCAAGATCTATCGATCACTGCTCACTAAGGCTAATGCACTTGAAGGAGATATTTCCCCATGAACTCAATGTTATTATTATGAAATTCATTATGATAAATATTTACTTAAGAAAATGCAACGATCGCAGTTTTCCTTGAATGAAAGATTGTGTGAAGAAGGGAGCAGCTGGTTTTTCTTAAATTGCTTCATCATCATCGTTTTGCTGTTCGTAGTCATATTTAACTTTTTTCTCTGCAGGTGGTTTCTCTTTTTGGATGAAATAATATTTGTGCGGCTGATCGCATATGAAAGGAGCTCTCACGAAAGTTAAATTATCAATCACAGACGCGGATTCCCTAGAAAGTGGTTTGGAGTAATCATTGTGGATTAGTTTAATTGGGTCAGCTATGGAATCAAACTCTCGGTCGTTGAATGCAAACGCAGCTAGATCTTTTCCAGCAGCTTCGGCTTCATTTTGGCACAACGTTTTGAGAAAGTTTCCTACGAATGTGCCTAAATGAGTGTCTAGGATGTAAAGTTCTGGACCAAGGATTCTACGAAAATTCCTTTGCTTGTAGAGTGCTAGCTAAGTATGGCTTGTTGGGCTTACGACTGCGTTGTTGTGGTTTGGTTATTAAAGATTAGGCTTGGAAGGTTTAGGAATACCAGAGGGTACAGCTGATGCTTATTATTGTATTGATTTGGGAGGTTTAGTGAGGGTTTTAGGAGGATTCTTATCGAAGGATTTACGTGATAACGTGTCTGGATCTTTTTAAATAGACGTGCGGGATATCTAATCCATTTCTTTTGCTAACTCTCTAGCTGTTCGAGAGTTCTTCAGAAACCGAGCGCTCATAAGGATAAGAATGATTTAAAAGAATTTGAGGGATAATTATTATTATTTTTGATAATCTGATGGAGTTGTAAGAAACAATAAAGTCATTGAGAGGGAGATGGATCTTGGGAGAAGATGAATTCAAAAAATCACAAAGATTTAATAGAATAGAATCAAAGGAATTCTTGATAATAGCTGAATTCTAGCCAAAGTTATATTTGAAATTATTAATAAAATGGGTATTACAGAATATTCTTTCATACTAAGCATGATGTAAAAAGAAAGAAAACTACATATGATCTTATTTGTTAATTATTGTTCTTATTTTTTGAATCAGCCTTTAGCCTTTTTCTTCGAAGATCTGGAGAAAAACTTGTTGACTTCCTTGAAGCCTTCGATGGAGTTTATGATCTGTGTTGGTTAAACAATCAGATTAAAGCAAAGAATAAACTATTTTTGGTTACCTATTCGTTGACTGATTTAATGTAATCTTGTTCATTAAGAGCATCGTCATCATTTAAGAAACTGAGTTCTCTCGCTTTGTTGATGGGGAACCAAGAAATATCGTTTTCTTCAAGTTTTGCAGCGATGTAGCTTTCAATACCAGTATACTCAGTAGATTCTTTTTAGATTAAATATGCTACGAAATGGATGTAACTCCACATGTGGTGGTTTAGCTTTATGTGCTCCTAGAAACCACCGTTATTGTCCTGTTTACGGTTGAACTCAGTCCTAAGAAACAAAGGATTCGCCAAATTGTTGAGCAACGAGAGATGTGTGAAATATGAAATATTTTAACAGATAAATGTGTTTTGATTGTTACTTGAGAATATCGCAGATGAAGCATTTATCAGAGATATCTTTATTTTTGGTGGATTCTTTTTCTCTGAGACCTTCGAAGGCTTCAACGATGAGACCAGCAACGATTTCGACTAGAATAATGACCATAATGTAATTATAGAAATTATCGAAAAATAGCCTTCCTACTGTGTAGATCTAATGGCCTTATCCATTATTATCTTCCTGCCCTGTGAGCCAGCCTCCAACAGCCCCGTTTGACTTGAATGTCTAATCGAAGTTGATCAGGAAGCAGACAAGCATTTTATCGCATTAGCTCAAGTAATCGGTGTGGAAGAAATTATATGAGAGAACAGTGAAGGAGTAGACGAGAATCAAGAACAGAATGAATGTTAAATAGAAGGATTTTCTAGGAATTGACACACTTTTCATAACATTCTTAAGTGTTGGGTAGCGAATGAGAATCTCTGTTAAGTGGAATGTGAAGAACAAAGGATGGAAGAATGTTCCAAGCACAGCCATAGCACCATAAGCGATGTAATAAATGACTTCGATTTCCTGCATGAAAATGAAGAGCACCTTCAAGAACAGCTTTAGATTGGTGACTATTCGCTTGATAAAACCAGGAGGAGTCTTGCCATATTTGACAATCCAATTTTTCTTGAGAATCAATGGGACATTCTTGAATAAGAAGAAAAGCACCACGAAACCGCTACAGACTGTCATGACAATACCCAACACTAGATACTAAAATTATTAAAGAAAATCAATTGCACATAGTTTAAAGTAGTTTTCAGCTTAAAATTTATATTTTGGAGTTTCTCTTACAATTTTCTTGGTATCTGCTTAGGAGAACCTTCCGCCATTGCTTGCGTCGTAGAGAAGGTATGTGCCAACTCGATCTCCGAAAGTAGCATCGAAACTGATCATATTGAAAATGTTTAGCACCAGTGTTAGCGTGAAAGTCATTTGCTTCCAGAGATTCACGTAGCTTAATAGTTTTGGAATTTTAGGGTGAAAAAAAAATATTAGTTAAGAGTAAAGGGTTCATTTGCTTTACTTTGCGAAGAGAGCAATAATCTTATTATGTGAGAAAAGCTAGGAAAGGAAGAATTCGTGCTTGCAAATTTCAATCATAGATTAACTATGCTGCATTAGATCCTCAATCTTGGATTTCACACTCTGTCTGTCAACGTTATCGTGGAACTCTGTTTTCTTCTCCTTTGGGAGGCAGCGCATGTACGGAAGTACGATAAAAAATACACTGAGTATTTCAAAAAAACAGATATCTCAATGAAGTTTGCACAAAAAGATGATTTTTACATTTCGATTTGATTGTTCCTGACAATATCTATGTGTCCAGTGTTATCGTTGAAAAAGAAGAATGCCTATCTAAGCAGTGTTCTATGCTATTCTTCTTCATCTCTCTTTCGTTTCTGCTCATCTTCTTCTCCCATAATCTTATCCATCGCAAAATTCTTCATTTAGTTTGCACTCTTAATACCAGCCTTGACGAAACTCATCACAAATGAAGCAAGCTATCCAAACAAATGGTCTCCATATAAGAGTCCATCTAGTGCGTTTTTAGTGACGTTCAGTAGCTTCCCTTTGTGTTGTTTGTTCAAGGATTAGAAGATATTCTCAGATTTTGGATCAAATAGCAACTTTTGGATTAAAAATTATGAATAAATTAGGTAAATTTGTTAATTAATGAGCATGCTCATTTGTTTTTACATAGTATTGAACTAGGAATATGATGTAGAACCCATTTTGTACTACACATGATAGATTAGCTTGCTTATTTGCTGGCACATCTTTTGGATCTTTATCGAGATACTCCAGACATTCCATGGTGTACTCTTCTTGATAAATTTACTCGTAAAGCTTGTAAATGTCCACAAGGAGGTATTCTAGCTGCTGCATGGAAACATTTCTCATGATTTTTTTGATGATCACGTTGGTTTCATCGATGACTCTCATTTCCATAAGAGATAAAATCAAAATTAGACTCTTATTCTGCATCCTAGCAATCTGCCAATTTTCGAGTTCATCTGTTTTTCCACTTGATTTGCTGCCTACAACAAACACCAAATAAAATGGGATTATAGTGACAAGTGAGTATTCATTCCTTCTTACCTTTGAATGTTGGTTTTCGTGAGTTCGATTTTGAAAGAGCTGAGCTCTAAGTCAACACAGAAGCATTCAGAGAAGCTTGCTTTTTATTAGAGAAGAGATCGTTGGCAATTTCGAAGAATTTACTCTCAGAAACAGCAATTTGATTCTCTAAACAAGGGCCTTATACAAGTTCGTTGAGAGTGTCCAAACATTGAATCATGTTCTCATACATTTCCTAGAAAACAGCAGCACAAAAATGGTTGAATAGATAAATATACATCTTCCAAAAAAGAGATTATTTTACTTATGTGCGTGATTCGAAGTAGTATGATTTAAGCAGATCAGCTACAGCGTTGATCATATCAAAACTGTTCCTTGAGTTAGACTACTATCTCAGATAGTTCTGTAGATTCAAGTAATGCCCTTCAGCAGAAAGTTGCAGGAAAGTTAGTACATTATCTAGTAATTTCACGTCCGTATCATTCTTATCTGCGCTACTTTCACCAAGATCATCATCATCGCCATTTTCACCAATAGCAGTATCTTCACTGAGAAATTGATTAGCCTTGAGAGTTGATCTCATTAATCCAGCTTTAGTGCTCTTAGCTTAAGTTTCTATTGAAGTTATTTATTTGCGAACAATCTAATCGAATCGCCTGAAAATCATCTCTGATTTCTGATGACTCATGTAATACTCAAATATCGTCTTCTACACATGGATGTTTCCACCAGAGAGCAGAGTATTCAGAAACTCTAAAAACTCACTGAGCAGCTCTGAATCGAGATTCTTGTGGTTTTCACTGATCACATATAACGCCATTCTTGTAGCACCCAACTGATCCAATGTGATCTACATTCTGCACATAGCTTCTTCGTTGTCTTCAGATTTCTCAACAATATTTCGGATTACTCTGAGCATCACTTTTATGGTGTTCTAAACAATATTTAAATATCCAATAAACAAACCATAACGGAACTTAATAATTTTACTTTATTCGAGTCATCTTCAACAGCATATTGCAAGAATGCAATGAATTTCTTAATAAGAAGGTATCTATCGGGTTTTGGTTGGATATTAGCTAAGAGATCTTCAGGCATGATTGATTTTATACTTAAGACAGCTTCAGTCAAAGCCATTTTTTCTTTATCAATTTGTTCTTTGACATCATCGTTGTTCATGAATTGCATGAACATATGCCACTAACGATTGAGCTAACTGTCTGGTATTTAACTGTCAAGGACAATTTCAGGTTCAGGTTGTTTGTCCGCCTGCAGAGAAATGAATTTCAAACCCTTCATGACTTTGCCGGAGAACATCTAAAATGCTGACTTAGTTGGCTATTTTGGTCTCTATTTTTAGAAAAATAATCAAACAATTATTGGTGATTGTGACGTTGTGACTGCTTGCTTTGTTTTTCTTACGCCTGGAATTCCTTTTGGTTCTGCTGAAAGAATTGGTGCGTTCTATCCATTGGAGTCTTTGTTTAATTTGGAAGGTTAGGTGCTGTTTTTAGGCATGGCTGATATGTTTTTATCACTGATAACCATGTCTTCTGATATTCCTCTTTATTGAACGATACTGTGTGTTTCTTCTACGAAAATTCCACCTTCTTTGCCTGAAAATTCCTTAGGTTTCAGTAAATCATGAGAAATGCCTGGATTATCATAGAGAACATCTTTAAGGAATTTAATGGTCCTAATAGCTTGTCTAGGTGGAAGTTTTTCATCAAATAACGATAGTTTCTTCAATAGTTCACTGCTAAATGTAGTTAAATCAGATAAATCCTTGTGATCTTTCTCTTAAACTTCTTCGATTTTTGGAAGATATTTTTCCAAATAAGCTTGGAAGAACGGTATGACATTTTCGCACAGGTAATCACAATATTTCTCAGAAATATCGTTACTAAAAGTAAATTGCTTGATCCTAGGAAGCTCACAGCTTAACAATCTATCAAGGAATTGCACTGAAGTTGAATTATCACCAGATAAACCTTTGAAGAAAAAAAAAGATTATTATGTAAAAGAGAATAGAGTTTTTAGGTCAATAAAGTTTGTACTTGAGGAACCTTCTCCAAGGATATAGACGTTCTTAAGGAAATCAACAATCAATGGTTTGAGATGAGTGAGTCCTTGGTAGAGAAATTCAGCTTCTTTATGGGCTTGTTCTTTATCAAAAACAGCAGATTTAGGCAGGAATGTGTTTTTATTCCCACTGAGAAGCATGAGATTTGACGGGAGAGTAATTCCTCCATTATTGTTATTATTGATAATCCTATTTGTATCTTGATGTGAATCTACTTATTAATCCTACTGTTAAGGTGAATCCATGCTGTTATTATTATTGTTGTTGTTATTTGAAGGTCTAGCTTTGAAATTATCAAGCTCAACTAACTGATCTTTCAGAAAACTAGCGTCGATTGCTTTTAGTTTTGCTATGGAAATGTTAAAAGCCTGTTTTGAGACTGTCTAAAACGGATCTGAGTCATCAACGACTTCAATGAAAGTTGTCTGTAATAGTATCTGTAGCAACTTAGCATGATACAAAAATGTATCGTCTCTTATGAAAGTCTTATTCTTAATCGTGTACTCGATAAACGATAGATCTAAATCAGTCATGTTATCGTTTTTGTAGCTAAACGCAATGGATCTATCACCACGTGCTTGTAAGATGGAATACAAGAGCTTCAATTAGGTTTCTCCAAAATCGTTTATTGGCAAGAATGTGTTTAGAATCAGTAGCTGATTATCAAAGATATATTTTCCATCACACTGCTAGAACACTTCAAAGAAATCTAAGATTCTGTGCTGTCTACCGTAGTTTAGAATTAAATCTACCAGCAATTGAATGATAGACTTATTGGATTTTTCACGCAGAAGTTATAGATTATCACGGAATATCTCACATAAGAGTTTGATTTGACCAACATCTATGTGCAAGTATTACAATAATGCATAGATTTCATCAAATAATAAACTTTAGTTTTCAGGGTTTTCCCAGCAGAAATAGACTAATAATTCATAGGTATCGTTGAAGATCTAATAAACCATTTCTTTCTTTTAGCTTGGTTGGTTCATGTCTGACATGATAGCGTTCAAATGATGCATGCCTTGAAATGAATTAAAACAAAGTAAATTTTAAGTTATTCCATGAGGATAGCTTACTATCTTTGATGAAATCTAGAATGGGCTTGTATGCTTTGAGATACAAGAAGATCTTCTGTTTGTTCGAATCGATATTTTTATTGTTTTGAACTGAAGAAATTGACTTTTTTTCTTCATTGAGAGTGACATTCACAAAGAAGCAATTCTTTAAGCTCTTAAGTATCGCACCTAATCTACAGACTGGCTGGAAATTCATGTAGTTTTAATCGTCTTAGATAAACACTTGAAACCAATCTTCGGTTTGTTCTATGTACTTCGTGAATTCATGGATATTTACGGAGATTATTTAGTACAAAACAGCTTTGTTCTTGTCGAATATGACTTCAAGTTTGTTCAAGTTATCTTGAAGTTCTTATCGTTGGTTGAATAGTCTCATCAGCAACGATAAGCATTGCTTCTCAAGTTAAGGAGAATGCATCAGCAAGAAACTCTAGAGCAAGTAAGGAAGAATCGCATAGGAAGGATTTTAGGTTTCTTCTTCATTTTTCACATAAGATATACTCAACAACGAGTCTAAATCGTGGAAGGGGTCTAATAGGAGTTAGGTTAAGGAAAAATCAATATTTTTTACATATTTTAAACTCATTTTTAACAAAATATTTACTTTATCCAAATGCTTCAAATTTATAATTGACTTCTGATGAGTTGGTGAGCACTGACAGGAAATTCAGTGCAAGAAGTGCATTTTCTTCTTTTGGTTTGTTAAATAGCTCATCGACTTCCTTGAACCCTGTTTTGGGTATATTAGGCATGATTTTAGAGCAGCCTTCTAGGAAAATCTATTCGATTTTGGATTCCTCTGTTTCTTCCAGCATCCCAGTGACGGATTTATAAAACCAATGTAAAGCATTTTCCACTAAGAAATCCTACCGCATATCGAGCATTTTCTCAAATAAATCACAGATCTACAGTTTTATGTTGATTTCCAGTTGAGTTCCATCTTCTTCAGTGGAGATTTGTCTCTCAAGTAAACAGTTCATTTTTAGATACCCACGCATGAGAGGGTTGTGAAATAGTTGATTCTCGTTGATTTTAGATGAAGCCTTGTTAATTTCTTCGTTATCTGCGTCTTCTTCATCATTATCATCGTCATCTGCGTCGTCATCAGCGAAGATATTGAAATCGTTGATTTTGACTTCGATTTTGACGAATTTCTTTAGCAACGCATTCTTTTTGTCTTCTTGTTTCTTATCAGCGATGGATTTCTAGTGGAAATAAGCTGCAGAACAAAAGGAAATGTTCATTCTGTCGTAGGAGAAGATCTTTATGAGATGTTGAATAATTTATTCATAGTCAGTTGTTCTACTCATGATCTAGAAGATATCAAGATCAACTAACAGATTAAGCATATTGACTGATTAAAACAGCAAATCTTCATTGAGAATCTACGCTCCTATATCCTTTTAATTGTTATCTTTGGTGTCAGTATCCCATCGGACTATCCCACCAACTTTTTCATTGGTTTACTTTTATTTTGCTTTGGTTTTATGATTCTCAAGTTCATTTTCCACTTTTTCACTGATACCTTTCACGTAATTCAAGAGGTTATTCAGTAATCCAGAGTAAAGTCCTGTGTTTACTGGCTCTAGCTTCTAAAGATTCTTAGGCTTCTTTGTCTTAAAAAACAACAGAAATTGTTTTTTTTTAAACATTTTTATTTTTTGTAGCTTACTTCATGAAAAATCCTGCAATAGTTAGGCCTATTTATTGGGAATAACGGGTAATGATCGATGTACAGTGCCATTGCTAGTTTGCTGAAGCAGCTGCTGAGAGAAGCAGTCGAATTTGTTCGGATGTTTTTCCAAATGTTCTCAAGAAGATAATCGAATTTAAAATATCCAATAAGCTCCCCAAGCCACTGGAAGTTCCTGCCGAATGACACATCTGAGAGAAACGTCAATTGGTGGTACAACTCATGCAGCTAAACAGATATTGCAAGAAATCAAATAAGTAAAATTTTACTCAATTATTCCTTACATCTTTGAGGTTGTTGGGGATGACAATTCCATTCTTGAATTTGTCGATGATGTTCACAAACGAAGGATCATCTGCAAGCTGTGAACGTGATTTATACAGTTTGAAGATGTTCTCTTGATTTAATGAAAGACCGTCATTTTTGAACTTGCAGATTGAACTTAAGAACCGATAGTAATCTGCTTTCAAAGGCGCATCATTGTAGATCATGTCCATGAAGTAGTTCATCAAATTCATAGGTTTTGAAGTCTTAGCTACTTCAATGGTTGTCTTTGTCTTCGGTTTTTCAATAAAGTCGATTTGGAGTAAATTCGGTGGAAGAGCTGCTTGTGCTATTTTAGGAATGACAATATTCTCATTGAGTTTTAGGAGCAGTGTTTCATTTGATGTGATGATCGAAATCAAGCAATCTATCGCTTGAGGGATGCTCCTGCAGTGGCTTGCAAACAACGGCAGCAAATTGTAGATGTACAGTTCGTTCTCGCTATTGTCCTTGCAGATCGATGTTAGTAGTTTGTAGATGGTAATGCACAGCATCCTCTTGGTTTTGATATATTTTAAGTAGTCGATGGAGTTGAAATGATGTTTGTTTTCTGAATAAGAAGGATGGAAAATTGCTGTTGACTGCCGACGTTTATTTGCATTTCTTCCTTTGTTGAACTTTATTTATGCCTTTTTCTCAAGGAATTCAGCGAGATTATCGTCTAATCCATTAAGTAGTTCTAACTCTTTCTGCTGGAAGATTGTGTGGAGCAGTTATGTGAGAATATCAATGTAATATTGCTCTCGAAGAAGCTTCTGCCTGAAATGATTTATCGATCCAAATTTCTAATCGAAGCTGCTATTGTGCATACGGTTATTGCAGAACTCGGTGAGATGCTTGATTGTAGTGATTAGCTTTATGATCTTTCTCTTCAGAAACTTGACTTTTTTAAATTCCTCCTCAACCAGATTGATGCTGTGTAATGGGTTTTCCTTGTCAATTTGATGGATGGAGATTTAAAACCTCCCGATGATTTTCAAGAGTTTTGTGAGTTGTCTACTCGCACTGATCACAAAGTTTGTCTCCCAGACATCACTTTCGTTAGCTGAAAACAGCTTGAAAACCTAAGAGAAAGCAAGGGAAATAATTATGAAATCAAGAGAATGAGATAAATTCGTGAAGGGAAATGAAAATTACTTGATTTTCTGTTCTGATTTGGCTGAGCTGCGGTTTGAGCGAGCTGTGGGTTTGTTTTTCAATATTATTATTGACATTCTAGTCTTTAGGTGTTTTTTCAAGTACAGCCACCATGGAAATACCTTAATTTTGTAGTTTATTATTCTCATCTGATTTCGAGGAGAGATCCACCCATGTTTTGGTTAAGACATGACGAAGGCAAACGAACTAATCGGCTTTAATATATTTCTAAGGTTGATTTGTTTCAAGACTAATGAATTGAAAGAGAGAACTGTCAGAAGGAGAATTCACGAGTTGCATCTGTAGATTGCTTGTGTCAACTGAAGATTTAAATAAAGGGTCTTTCAAAGGCACTAAAAACAGTAATGCATAAGGGATTAGGGAATCAAATAAAAGTGTAAATAGAAAAGCGTTGGTTTTGCTGAAAACAGCTTAATTAGTTTGCATTTATTTTTAAATTACTATCCACAGAAAGATACAGTCCACTGCTGAGATGTCTGAGCCTGTAGTGACTGTCGAATTACACATATCCTCCAACTTTGAACTTGTTCCTTTCTATGATCCACATCCCACACGTGTTTCCTGAGTATTCCTCTAGATTATTAGAAATATCTGAAGGAACAATGTTCACTTCTAGATTATCCTTCGAATCCATTCGATGCCATTCATTTTATGGTATATCTTTCAGTTCTTTCTTTCTAATTGCTCCAAGTAATGCATTCGCTTCGGAATGATGCAGCCATATCACATCGCCACAACGCAAATACCTGTATTTGTTCTCCATGTAATATGAAAACAAGTTGATTTTCCACTTTGTCAGATCGTTATCGTTCTCTGTGGTGACATTCACTTCTCGCTTGATGACTTTAGCAGATCCCATGGAGTGTTCTTGTCTTAACGGTAGTTAAATTTGTTGAGTGTCGACTTTCTTAGATTGCATTGGTTGGATCTAACAAAAGGAGCAAAACATTAGCAGATGACATATGTGAATGAGGATATTTAATTAAAGGTGACTACTGCTTTGTTGTTGGATATTGATTGTGGAATTTCCATGAAAGTTTGTTGTTTCTAGCTCGGAATCTCATTTGAGGAATGCAGGATTGTTTTCTTATTATGGAAGGGATTCGCTCGTTCTATCACGATGATTTCGTTTGCGTAGATTGTCTAGAAAGCAAGCACAAAAAGAGTTACAAAAATCCCTTTGTGTTAGTATTCATCTCAGAAACTGGAATTAATAAGTATTTGGGACAAGAGAATCAAAGATAACCTTGTGATTCTGGAAACCATATCATTTC
>Ga0302271_10000431_pt1 | contig 41036 bp, 24 predicted proteins | sample III_Bog_N1_1_FD_198767 | JGI IMG/M metagenome (GOLD analysis project Ga0302271, IMG submission 198767) | Peat permafrost microbial communities from Stordalen Mire near Abisko, Sweden - III_Bog_N1_1 | ecosystem: Environmental > Terrestrial > Soil > Wetlands > Peat | place: Sweden: Abisko...
CGATAACCTTAAGTATATCCCAGATACTTCCTCGTTTTGCTAGAAAATCAGTTAATATGAAATTGTAATATTTCGATGAAAGAAATGCGCATATCAGTGAGAGAGTTATTGTCAATACAATATTCACAGAGCTGAAAGCCGTGAGACTGTCAAGAGAGATAAAAAAAGAAGGAATGCTAATTATGCTGTTGTAGTTCATAATGCAGAGACTTAAGATCATCATCTTCTTTTACTTATACGGACGAATGCAATAGATGAGAAATAGTACCGCTATTATTGCATAGATTGCACAGTTAACAATAAGAAATCCTATTACCACTGGTTGAATAGCGCTATCGGAAATCATATGGAGCGATACCCATTCAAGAGAAGAATTGTTATTACTATTAGAATCATTGCTGTTTTTGGGATAGATAAAAGTTGGTATGAGGATCAGTGAGAATAGCAAAAAGTGTTCAACGATAAGGCACACAATAGCAATAAAACGAGGACGAGGTGCTCCTTTGAATAGACTCTGTAGATTGTATCCAATAAACTCTTTGACGAGAAGAAATGGGTGCATCATTCTAATTGATTTGCTTTTTCAATTATTGGGGGGTATTAACAATTACAATTAGCAGATTTTCCTTTTATTTTCACTTGCTAGTTTTTGTGAATTTATCTCTTAATTTTTTCTATTTTCTTCTGCCAAACGTTTACACAAAACAAAATTCTTTTCGAGAAAGTGAATATGCAAACGCGATTCAATCTTTCTACATCTTACTCATTCTATTTTTATATTATTTCTCACATACTTTGTAAGATAATTACATTTTTTTTCTTTTATTATTATTCTCAAAGCGTTTCTATATTTTTTTTAATTTGTAAGGGTTTTTCGATGAATCATTATTAAAAATTTCAGGTGGAGAATTACATAATTTCAACAACAAAAAAACAAAAGAACAATCACGTCAAGTGCTACTAGAAGAAAAGACAAACGATTGTATGGATTATTATTCATATTGAGAGTAAAATCCAATTCTACTATTAAGGAATGAGTTATTTTAGATTAATTCTTTGTACGTAAAAATGTTCTGTTTTAATATTTTCATAATAAGTATTCACTTTTCTTAAATTATAAATGTAAGTATCTTGCCATTTTATTGCATGTATTTTTACATAATTTAACAAATTTGATATACTGATTTGAAGATTAATTGAAATTTAACATTCAAATTAATTCTTTATCTCCAGTAAAAGGGGGATGGGGAGGGAAACAAAAAAAAACTATCTTTTATTTCTTTTTTGATTGACAACTCATCACTTTTGACTATGTGTCAGTAAACTGACTCTTTAATTTATTCACATTATTTAATAATTTAGTTCTTCTGTTGTTTTTGAAGTTCAAAAGATGTTTTTTCTTTCTCTTTTTTTGATTTGCTAGAAATCACAAAAATAACAAGAATTGTTAATTATTTTTGACTCAAAAAATGATTAGCCTAAAAAATTCACAAGAATTAACTCCTTATTTGATTGGTTTACGGATATGAAAATAGCTAAATTGCAATGATTTAAATAAACGATTGATTGAGTGTATTAAAAGATTAATTAATTTAAAAGATTCTGATTCTTAAATCTTATTTAAAGTGTACAAAATCTTTTAGGTATTTTAATAACCGAAAATTCTTTTCAACCAATGAAAACAATGGGTTTTGCATCATTATTTTTAAAAAACTTCTCCTCTTTTTTCTTAAAATTCAGAAAATAAGAAATTAAAATAGAATCTATGTGCCAAATAGGTAGCACTACAATTCCAGAGTAATGAAAAAAAATCAATTATTATAAGAGAATCATCCATATTTTAATTTGCCAGATAATATTTGAGGTTAAGAGGCGGAGAACTTAGGAAAAATTATGATACCCTATTAAGAAATTTGATAAAAATTAAGAAACAATATTTGATATTAGGATCCAAATAATTAATATCAAATACCAAATTAAAGATAAAGAAATGCAGTTTAAGAGGACCTATGAACTTGGTAGTTATCTCCATAGACAGCATTACTTCCAGGAAGTAAAAATGACTTTTAACTCCAAATCAATTTTTCTTTTTTGTAAAATGTTGATTGTGTATTTTAATTCAATAGAATTTGAACTTGCGGAACGAAGTTTTTGCTGTAAAAGACGATGATATTACATATGAACGAGTGTATGTTTTATTTTAAGAAATGTCCCAAAAAAGGCAATGTGTTTTCTAAAAAATGGAAGACTTTATTGAATTAGGGGTACTTCAAGCTTGGGCAATTTCGCTGATAGAAATATCCATGGATAAGTTCTTCGCTTGTGTGAAGAATCATGATTATCAGAAAAGAATCAAAATTGAAGATGAACTCTACAAAATGCTGAAATTACTATTAGATATCTAAAAGCTGTTCTCTTCAAATCAATATGGAATCATTTGTCAATAAGAATCTGCAGTAAGAAAAACATATTAGTGAAAAACAAAAATAATACACTTTTTAGGATTACTATCTAAAAGATATTTAGCAACAGCACTTTATTTAAGCAGGGTTATTAGAAGGGTATCGATAGTTAATATTAAAGTGGATAGTTGCTAGAAATTAAGCAAATATATATTGAGAAACAAATTTAAAAGAATTAAGTTATTTTTTTAGATTAAGAAGAATAGATTTATGAGAAACATAAAATGTTATTGAAAGATATTCGAGCATCATTTTCAATTATTGTTTTTTCATTTCTTTTTGTAAAACAGCAACTAGATAATCTGCTTTTGAAGAGAGAACAAAATCTATTATAAATTGCCATCTAGTCTGAGAACTGGAAAATCAATTATATTATCAGTAAATATCTTATTTCTCTAGTAAGATAACAATAATCTTTAGATAATGAAAAAGATAAAATAGTCAAAAATGCTTCTAAATTGTTTTGTCTCCATCAAAATATGCTAGTAAATATATTGAATCAAGATTATAAATACCTTCATTTGAGTCACTTTCTTCCAGAATATTTTGATCCTGATTATGATGTTGGAGAATCATATCCCTGCTAAGAATAAGTCATTAATTGTATTTCAAACAGTTAAGAAATTCAAAATTCATCTGATTTTGCATTCAATGAGGTGTCTAAAGAAATATGTCCCACTGAGATAACAGGATAAATTCATATCAAAGAACTCGTAAAACATAAATTGCAGAGAACCTAAAATTCAGTCGAGGAAAGGATGTTTCTGTGTTTATCATACTTCTACGTTTATGAGTAGTATCGACATGGATATTTTTGTGAAGATAATTAAGTTTCTCCATTTTTGTGGCCTACAAAGCTTCCAGACGCAGTTCTTAGTCTTAAGTTTAATGAAATCTCTTAAATTCCTAGAATAATAACAGATTTTTTAATAAAGGAAATTCTTGAATCTGATTATGAGTTCACATTGGAAATCTCTTATGGAAAGCTGAAATAAATGCAATAACTTAGACAATTAGTTGAAACTTATCTCAAACCTTCAGATAAAATGAACGATCCAGCTTATGTCTAATGCATAATTAGAAGCTTAGGGAAACTATAACTAGATCATGATATTCCTTTTAGTATTTCTGATTTAATGGATTAATAAGCCTGTGAGAAATTTAAAATACTAGAAACAGAACTTGGTTAAGAGTTTCAAGAGAATATCTTAGGGAGGGTATTGCAAGGAGATTACAAGAATGTCATGTTAGTCTATTTATTTAAATACACTAGTTAAACCAAGGATCAACTGAGTTTAGTTTATATTTAGCTGTTTCAGCTACATGAAAGGAACGGACAGCTAGATTCTGTAAATCTCTAATCATCTTTCCTAAAATATGTATGTGAATCAATGCAAAGAAATATCTTCAAAAAAGTAGCTAATTCATCTCCTTAAGCGCTGCTAGACTATGTTTACTTTCACTTTATTCAAAAAAGTAAATTTCTTTTTGAACTATTGATTTTTAGTTTTATTATCAATTTGTTTTTTTTGCTTTGTTAGATTGTCCTTATGGCTATTTTTTTGTCTCTCACATGATCATTGGGTTTGAAGAATTCTACTAAAGACTATCATTAACGCAAGACACTGCACTTAAACTTCTCAACATACTTTAGAGAGTAATTCATCAAATTGTATAAAAATCTTCAATTCTTCTTTATTTTTTCCCTTTTATTTTATCTAAGAAAAATGTCCAAATTTATTTAACTTTTACTGTATTATTTCAAAGTTTGTAGACAAATACTAAAATACCGAATCCTTTACTCAACGTTAAGGCATACAATAAATATTCAACTTATTGAGTTCATTCTTCAAGAAACAATAAATGCAGACTGCATACGAAGATCTTGGTGGATTATTTCTTATTATCTCATTTTACATTAACAAATCTTCAAAATATCTTATTTCACCTTTCGATGTTGATGATATTCTTGATATTTATGAACAAAAAGTATTAGAAAAGATGAATAAAATCTAAAGCTAAGAAAAGAAGTATTTAATGGAATAACTGAAAACGTATTCCTGTGAAAATTACCAAATTACTCGGACATTGCTGCGATTGGAAAGTGAGAGAAACTACATCAGAGGTTTTACTCTTTTAGGTATTCTGGGAAAATACATTGATAAGCATTCAAATGAGGAAAAGAGTAAGATGATTAATTATCCTTTTCCATTTTCTTTAAAAAATTTAAAATGATTTCTAACACAGCATCTCTCTTTTATTGTTTAATTAGCTCTAAAGATAAAGAAGACAACTTTTTAAGGGATTTTCAATGACAGTTTATCTCTTTTGAATTCTTCATTTATGATATCTAAAGACATCATCAAACAGCTATTACTTAGTGATATTCGTAATTTTCAGTAATGTGAGCTAGTTGATTAAAACGGGAAGAAGATAAAAGGATAGAATGGCATCACAGCTTTCTTTGAAATTTTTGAACATTTTTTGAATCAAAATTATGAAGTCCTTAGCAATTCTATCAAAAAAAGAACATAATATCTTGTCTACAACGATAATTTTCTCAAGTATTTAGGAATTTGCTCAAGTTAAGACTACGAAGGAAGTGTGATTTGTAGTTAATATTCTTTCTTGGTTTCATATGCAGCAGAGATTAGTGATAAATCTATTTTGATGTATCTCAAAAACAAAAAAGATGAGAAATGTTCTTTGAGCAAAATAATGTAGAAAATGATAATAAAAGTAGCACGTCTCTATGATATTCGCACTCTCAACGAAATAATAACTTAAAAAGTGATTCAAAAGATTATCTAATGTTCTTATGAGTAATCCATAATGCTGATGAACAAACCTTGGAAGAATCTTAAAAAGTATTTCTTCGGTGAATGCCTGATAGCGAGTTAAAATGAGCACAATTACTTGGTAGAAACAGTTCCTTAGTTCTTGTTTGATCGTTTTTTAGATTTTTTGATCTAATAACTTGGATTTGAACCTTCTTTTAATGAATTTGTAGCCCGTCGATTTGGGTATGAATTTAAATTAGGCATAAGTCTATAAAATGAATCATAAAAAAGCATCGAGGATGCGTTACAAACTGCGAAATTGAGATTGTTTGGTTAAGAGCATAAAGATTTAGTCGACTCTAAACTGTTTTTAAAGGGATGGGTCCACTTTCAAGCATTAACTAGTTTTCTTAGTGATCTGAAAATCGAAAATCATCCTTTAGCTACCTTTGCTTAATCAGATTAAAATTTCTAGCATCAAAAAAGAATGGCCAGTACCACCACTCAAGATAATCTTCTTTTCATGAATAACCTTGAGGAAATCCTTAGCGAACTTGTTGCCTTTCAAGAATACTCAATACTGTTTATTTAGAAAATGAACTCCTCCTCACACTTCACAGAAAATCTTTAAATCTTCATCTCTAAAATAATTTCTCAAATCAATAGTAATTCCTCGAAAATCTCACATAAACTTATGATATTAGCGAACAGTAAGAATACAAATTACATGATTTCCTAGAATAATGTGCCTCTAATCAGAAGATACATGTTGAACAGTATTTCACTTGATTTACTCATTGGAAATAACAAATAGTCGTTAGCCGCTTAGGAAGTTATTGATAATGTAAACAAATACATTACTTCTTTTGGATATTGTCTTAGTGAATATAGAAACAATAACTTAAATATTGAGATGATCTTCAATGAAATACGAAAAAATCATGAATTTTGTGGAGCATTAATAAATGGAATTCTAGAAAAAGGAACAATTGATCATTCACTTTCAACTTAGAATTCAATACTTAAACTTATCTAAGCATAATTCGACATGGATTTCTCATCGAGAGTAGAAATAAAGAGAAACGAATACATTGAATAGGCTAAAAAAGGAAGAATTTATCAGAATAATTATGAAATTGATGAGAATAACGTTATCTTTGAGGAGAGAATAAACGCGTATGCAAGGTAGAGAAACCAAGAAAATAAGGATTTCTTGATAGTAACAATTAAGAAAATATCTTGGTTGATTGCGAATATTGATGGGATTAAAAAAAGTTTTACACCTGAAACTTTTTCGGTCATTTCGAGACACTTGAAGACAATTGAAGGACTGCCAATAGGGTTTTCTATGGAAACATTTGGATTGGATGTATTTCTTGATTTTGCATTTTCAAAAAATGTGCAAAATTAGACTGGATAGAGCTAAATTCAGTCTAAGTAATCCTATTAGAATTTATTTTTCTTCCTAAAGAAGCTGATTCTTAAAATAGCGGTAAGATATCATATGCTCGAGGATCTTAGAAGAGTTAAGTTTATTAATTGGTAGAGTTAAATGAGTATTTCTGTTGAAGAATGTCAAGAATTGATTAGAAGTACACCAGGGGATAAATTACTAGTGTTTTCATGCTAACAGGAATTTATTGAATCAATTAGAGTAAGTATTGAAGTATTAAAAGAAAATACTTGTGGGGAAATATCAGGGATTTAAGTTATCTTAGAGTAAATGAGTAACTTACCATTTGTGATGCAGCATTTTGCATTAAGTTAAAGTTAATTCCAGGAGATTTATGATTTATATTTGGATTTAGCGGATATTCTGGTGAAATAAGAATTTTGGATTTTGCTAAAAGGAAATATTTTATGCTAGGTGTAGAAATCAATGGTAAATGAAGTACTGAGTCACTGCTTGACTGGGCTTAAATCATTGAACAATTTCGTTAGGGATTTAAGAATAGATAGAATTGAAACATTAGTGAATGTTTTCTTGAAATTACAATCTGAGATTGGAGATATTAAAGGATTTGAAAGTGAATTGGTTTTGTATTAAATCAATTTGATATTCATAGCGAAAGGAAGAGATGAATTCAAGAGATATTTGATGTAGTAAATATTAGAAGATATTGGTAATTACAAGGAAAATGATGAAGAAAAGAGATAAAGAGAAAGGAAAAATGAAAGGAAGAATTGTGAAGGATAGAAAATTAAAGATGAATGTAGAAGGATATTCTAGGAAATAGCTTAGAAGAAAGAAAAGGAGAAAGAAGAAGTCAAAGAATAGGAATAAGTTGAAAAGAAAGATTATGGTAAAGAGTTAGAATAATTAGATGATAATGAAAAAATACAATAAAATGATTAATAGTAGCAATAAACTAGCTAAGAGTTAGATAATAAGATTAAATTAGAAGAAGAAGAAGAAGAAGTAGTCTAGATTGATGTTAATGTAGGTGCTAATGGTGATGATGAAATTGCATCATAAAATAATGAATTAAGTAAATCACACAGTGTAGAGGAAGAAGAAATACATCATAGCTAAGAGGAGGAGAATGAAGAAAAAGGAGACGATGTAGACCAAAAAGAATAGGAAGAAATAAGCTAAGATAGCATTTAAAAAAGTCTTTCTCTGGAACCTGAAAGCATCAATGAATCATAAGAAGTTGGTGAATAAGAAAAATAAGAAAACTCAAGTGAAATTGATTTAGGCTCAGATGATGAACCTTATTAAATAAACAATGGATCTATTGGATCTTAAAGTCAAGAAGAAATTGGAGAGCAAAAGGAGGATATTGGTGCTGATGTTGTAGAGGATGTTGATGAAGATGAGGATAGTAGTGGAGAAGGCACTGACAGTGATGCTAGCTAGTCAAATAAAAGCAATTCTGATGAGGTTCTTTCAGAAGAGTTTAGTGATAGTACTAGTGATAATCTTGAAGAAATTGAGGAAGACGAGAAGGAAGAAATAAAGAAAAATTCAATAGAAAACAACACAAATGCAAAAGAGAAGACAGAAGATAACTAAGTTGAAGACCAAAAAGAGAAGAAAATGTCTAACTTTAGAATAACTTCATAAAAAATTTAGGATTAAATTATTTCTAAATATGCTGAGCTTTTCACAGGTGATCCTTCAATCCTTTAAGAGGTAATCAATGAACTGTTTTAATTAGAATCTGAACAAGAAATGCTAGATTATCATGAAACAAAGTAAATCAATCAAGATATTTGCAAAAATGATCAAAATAATCGAAATTTAGAGGAAGAATCTAAGTTAGAATTGAATCTTCAAGACCTAAATGAAAAAGTTTACTCATTGAGGAATCCAGAACGAGTCAGTAGCATTTACGAATCAAGAAACAGTTTAGTGTAACCGAGCAAAGAATAATTTACCTTTTTTTAGCTTCTTGTCGATAGCTACATTGACAGGGTGAATAATATAACTTTTCAAAAACTAAATCCAATTCCACAAAAGAAAACCAATTTCATCCAAGAATAGCAACCATCATCTGAATATCTTCTTTCTCTCAACACTTTAGGTAAATTTATTAAACAGCTACTAAGGAAATACACTTCTTTTGTTATTCCTCCAATAATCGCACTTAGAATTACAAACATTAGTTAAAATACTAAATACTTCTTACCGTTCTTGAATTAATCCAATGACTAACCACTTTTCTTAGATTTCCTCCTTCATCTTGATCCCTTAATCGATCCTTCTGCTTAGGATACTCTTTTAGAGATTATTTCAATCTCAAGGTAGTTTTAATACTTTAAGGAATGGATCTTTGTGAGATCTCTCAGGCTTTTAGAGTTAATCAGTTTAGATTCTAGCTTTTTAAAATGTATGAAGACTACGTTTGCATTTCAAAATGGCATTCAATTCTTTGAGCATTTCTTTGATTTTGTAAATATGCCTTTTAAATTGATTTTTTAATTGCTAATCTTGGTGATTTTAATGCAGTTTTTTTGTATTTTATCATCAAGGACTAGTCTCCTTCAAAGGAGCATCTCCTTGTTGGTCTATCCTTTCTGGAAACGACTATTAATAGAACTAGAGATGCTGATAGTTTAAGACTGCTTCGAAAAATGAATATATTTAAGTTCTACAAATAACTATTCTTAGGGTATGTAAAGACTATTTATGGTGAAAATATTGAGATAACTCAAGAAATAAAGAAAAATAGCAAACATTTCTTTGATTATTTTGATAAGAACAGCATTTAGACGAATTTATTAGTAGGAACTATCAATATGAAAAATATTTTAGATTCGTTCCTAGAGAAAAATCAAGAGGATGATATTAGATGGGAGTTTTAGAAAAATGAATAAACAATCGCAGAAAAAGGCTGTTCTAACATAAAAACATGTTAGATTGTTGATCTTTGGAATGGAGAAACTACATTAGAATAATTAGATATTCTCTTTTCTTGTGTTATCTGGTAAAAGTAACTGGATTTCTAAAAATCTGAAGACAAACCTTAAAGCAATTAGAATTAGATTCTATTTGATTATATGATGCAATCAATAAATAATGGGAAATAAGATTATTCTGGTTCTCCGCTGCTCATGAAAGAATACTATTTAAATGCTAAAACAACTGATAAATAAATTACGAAGATTACTGCTGTTGAAAAAGAAAACAATGGTTTTTGGGAGTAATTGAGAATATAATTGAAATAGCTTGAGTAGAAATAGCTTCTAGCTGTAGATTTAGCAAATGAAAAGATATCAGGTGAAGAAGAAGAAGAATGTCAATAGATGAAGTTAGAATCTTAATAATAGCATGATCTGTTTTCTTGTTTATCTACCACAGATTTATTTACTTAAATTAATAGATTTAAAGAAACTTATGATATTTCTTTAGAAGTTCCAATAACTGATGATAAAGTAGAAAATTTGATTATTAAATAAGAATATGAGGAAAAAGAAGAAGAAATAGAAGAAGAAAAGTCCTAAATTGATCTTTATGACTCAGAGAATCTAAAACTTTTTGGTGTGTCTCGAAAAGAATTTGAGAACATTGCTATTGAATCAAGATCGAACTTCATTGATTAAAAAAAACAAGAATATCAGTAAAAAATTAGAAAGTTTGTTTGTGTAAACAAATCATATGAAAAATAATCTAATATGAGTGATATTCAATTATTTTTTGATTAGGGCTAGAGAGAAGAAAAAGAAGTTGGAATCAATAAACAAAAGAGAGCAGATCCTTGTTGGGTAACGCTTAGGGGAAGATCCTGAAGTGATTGAGCAAACAAAATAAGATTTAAATAAGTACTTACTATCTAAAGAGTTCAAACATTTGTTAAAAACCTTAGATGAAGGTGAAAAACGACTTATGTTGATATCTCAAGACAGTGAATACCAAGATTTACTTGAAAATTCTATGAAAAAGAAATCAAATTCGTATATTAAGAAATAAAAGATAACGAGAAAACTAAAACTAATCGACGAAGTCAAAGATAAAGAAAAAAAAGCATCTTCAAGATTATTTAAAAATGTTAAGGAAATGTCGAGAAAAATAAAGAAATTAAGGTTGTTCAAGAAAAGCGATAGAAATTAAGATAAAGATGGAGATAAAAAAGCAGATAGAATTCAAAAATCGTTATTAATTCCACTGATTTCGGAGGAATATGCAATGAAGATACTTATTCTTAGTATTTTACCTGAAAGAGATGTTGTAGAAGATTATCCCATTAAGACATTTTTGAAATCTTCATTTTTGAATCCATTTAATTATGTGAGAATTCTTGGATTAATGATACTCATCGCTTCAAATGTATTCTCATCGAAATTGTTTAATGTTCCGTGGATAGATGCAGCACTCTTCGAAGACGCAGATTCGTTTATCAAAGAAGTTGATCAGAAGGAATTAATTGGAAAGGTAATAGTTTTAAATTGAATGACAATAATTAACTGTGTTTCTCCTTTTTTGAAGGACATTGAGTAGAAAAAGAAATTCTAAAGAAAATATCTTCTTGTTCGGTGTGCTGAGATGATAAAATATTTTTTATATGAGTTTTAATATAGCGTTAGAATTCTATAATTTGAAGAGATTGTGCTTTTCAATGATGCTAAACCTGAAGAGAATTGGTATTTTGAGGATTTCTCAGAAGGTTTAGAGGATTTAAGAAATATTGATTTAAATAATAGAAGTATCAATGAGAATAAACTTGATTTAAGACTATTCAGTTGCTAGGATATTTCATTGATCGATGCAGCTTTCCCATTCGTTATCAATTTAGGCTAGATTCCTTTTAAAACCTTTGAAGAATTTGCTTGGAAATTGCTTTGCTTAGAAAACGTTGAAGCACCTCGATTTGGAAATACACTTTTACCTGGAGAAAAATATGGACAAACAAAAATGGAAGTTAAATGCACTTAACAGCGAGTATTAATCAAAACTGCATTTGATTTACTGTAAACTATTGGGGAGATTGTTATTGTTTCTAAGGTAGTTATTCAAGAAAAACCCAAGAATTAATGTTTTCTTGAGCAGCATTAGAAAAAACAATCGGATCTTAAAATCATTAATATAAATAAGGGTTTGATACTTAAGTAATCTAATACAAGAGCTCATGATCTGGTGAGGAAATGTTTAGAATAAGGTATTAAAGTAGCAGTAGCAAACTCAATGTTTGTAAAAAATTCATTTAGTTTTCTGATAGTACTTGAGAAATCAATAGGTTCTATTGATTGGTTATTGCATTTATCTAATGTGATGTTTTAAGAGTACCATAAAGGGATCAAAGTTATTATGGGCGATATTATGTAGCCTCTACAGCTGTATTAAGATTTTATTAAAAGTAAATATAATATTGATATTATAAGATAAGATGAAGTACCTGGCGATGAAGATAACCCAGATAGTAATTATATAGCTAGACCGATTATTAATTTTTTATGGAATACTAAATCGTTTTACTCAAATCCGTATCTGAGCAGCTTCTGCGAGAATATTGAAGTATTTACTCGTGCTAGAGAGAGGATTTTAAATGAAAAAATGATGAATTATTATGAAGAGTATCAGGAATAGGTATTATTTTTAAAATAATAATTTTTTAATAATAAAATGAAGATAGTATTTGATAATAGATAATGATATGCTTTTATTATTGAAATATGTTAATTGATGCTTAGAGTGAGCAACTAGGAAAGAAATAGGCTTAAACTTGGTGGAAACAACAAGAATAATATGAACGATAGCAAATCAACGAATAAATCAAAACAGCTTGGTTTTATATAGAGGAAGCAACAATTAAACCTCTTCCAGAAACACACAAAATGTACTTTAAGTTTATCCACAGTTGTCTGAGCTTACAAGAAACAACAGAAAGTTATATCCCAAATTATTATAGTGATTTCCTTGAATGTGCTGGATCGTTTCTTAGCATCATTGAACAATTCTTCTAAGGTTCAAGTAAGGCTACTGAAGGTATCCTTGATCAGAATCATGTATTCCTCAATGAAGATCAAATCATGTTTCCTGTTCTTAAGAAAATTCACTCCTAACAAGGAATCGATGTAAATTCCAAAAATATTAATAGAATTTTCTAACCTGCCATTAATAAATCCCCCCTTAACTCGTTCATTCTTCTTTCTAGGATAAATTAGAGAAGGAAGAACAGCAACTTGTCCCTGCTGTTTAAAGAAAGTTACCTTCAAATTAATAAAAGACTTCAAGTGAAATCAAAGCTGAAGAATTAAATGGGCTCCTATTGAATGATATTTTACCATTCGTGCTAATTGTTAAGGAAGAACGTTGGAATAGAGCTATCTTAAAATTAGATTTTTCAACTCGATCAACTTCAGAAAAACTAAAATTCATCAAGTTAGCTTATTATTTTTATTATTCTCATTGTGTTTTATTCACTATTTCCTTAATTTAAATGCAGGATCTACTCTTTAAATGAAAACAAGCATCATAAAGAGCCTTCAAGATATCCTAGCATGAGTTTTACAATCGATCGCGAACAAATGTGGTATTCTTTCTTGACATTCTTTACAGGAATTAGTCCTTCAACTCTTATCACAGAAGAAATCGATGTAGATTTTATTGACGAAGAAGGTACTTCAAAAATATGCTATTCCTTACTTTTTGTTAAGCATTTTTGATCTTTTTTGAAGGAATGGATGCAGGTGGAATCTCAAGAGAGTTTTATTCTTTGATCTTTAAGGATTTAGTTGATCCAAATAAAGGGTTCTTTTCTCTTTCTGCGAATGGAATCAAAACTTAGCCGAATCCTTTTTCATCTGTTATTCCCGATCATCTTCTTCATTTTCAATATGCAGGCAGATTGGCAGCAAAGTCAATTCTCAGCAACTTTAGCTGTGAAGTTGATTTCACTCGGTCGTTTCTCAAATAGATTCTTGGCTAAGATCTGTATATTGTAGATCTGGAGGATATCGATCCAGAGCTTTCTAAGAATCTACTCTGGATACTTGAGAATGACATATCCGAGTTATACCTTAATTTCTCTTATGCAAGTCATTAGCTTGGTAGATAGACTATTATTGAACTCAAACCTAATGGAGTAGATATTGAAGTCAATGAAGAAAACAAAAAGGAATATGTAAAACTGGTGGCTTAAAATATAATGGTGACTTAGATTTCGCCTCAAGTTAAAGCATTCCAGCAAGGATTCTATGAAATCATCCCTTTTCAAGCAATCAAGGTTCTATCGTTAAGTGAATTTAAGGTTTTATTATCAGGTGAGCAGAATATCGATATCGAAGATATGAAATAGCATATTAAGTTATATAATTACACTAAAGACAGTCTTTAGATCATTTGGTTATTTGAAATATTAAGCCACTACACGTAAAAGCAGCGAGGTGGTTTCTTATTCTTCCTAACAGGCTTGTTTAGAGTACCATTTGGAGGCTTCAAATAATTGTAAATCATTATATCCAGAAAAGGAACACCACATTCCTTGCCAGTTGCTCATACTTGCTCGAAGGAATTAGAACTCCCATTGTATGATTCGAAGGAATTAATGGCTCAAAAGTTTGAAATTGCATTAGGTGATGGATTAAAAGGATTTTTCATTGGATGAGTATTTGAATTTATAATCTTAACTGCTTTTGGAAGCTATGTGTTATGCTTCTGTAATAGTATGCCAGATGTAGTTGCAACTTTGATTGGAATATTAATAATAATTAAACCTTAGAAAGAGTTTATTAAAGTTGTTTGAGGAAATTTGGTTGTGATATTTTGCAGAATTATTACTGCGCAGAAATTGAAAAATATTGAACAAAAATAATTAAATTCTTTGTGATTATTTCTGGAAATGGAACAAAAATAAGTGGATAGATTGGATGGGCAAAGCAAAGAGGTTAAATACTCTTTGGTGGGACGAGAAACAAACCAAAATGAAGGTGACAATAAGTACACTGTCTTATTTTAAGATCTGGTTTCATAAGAATAAGTTGTCTTCGATGAAGCTCCATATGATTCGAGTTCTCCTACATAAATACCTTAATCTGATAAGGACTCAAAAGAGAAAGATAACAGTGGGCATATCGAGCCTATTACAGTCCTCAAAACTATTGCTAAGATAAAGAAAATCAAAAATAAGAAATTTGCATGGCGGCCACTTTATGTTGAACCTATTTACCAAATTAGATTAAAAAAGCACAATTCGTTCATGCTCTACTGCTACTTACAAATTGAAGATATTTACTCTGATTTCGATGGTTTCGATGAGGGATAACTAGAGGATCTTTCTGCAACATGTCAGTTAATCGAGAAGATTGAGCGAAATCTAGGGGAATAAGGAGGCTTTACAGTGCATGTCCATTCTATGGTTTCAAGTGGAATCAAGGATTTTCAGTTCCTCCTCAACCATTTCTCTAAGCTCTTTCCCCCACAGTATGTTTAGCTCTACGAGCTACTTTAGATTTATTAGAAGTTGTGCATAGAGCAAGCATAGCATTTAAAAGAAGTACATTAAAAGATCCAAGCACGCATCATTTGCGAAGATGAAGTTACTTAAGCGATTGAATTATTTCATATTTATTTGTCTCAATATGTGAAAAACAATTTCGAAGATACAGATTTCTTAGAATATTGTGTAATAGAGCTGAACCCTGAAACTGAAGATATTAAACTTAAGTCTATTACATTATCCTAATCGTTTTTATGTCTATTAGGTTACGAAAACTCTCCAACTACGATGAATGGATTACCAAGTTTAATTTATCTTACTGAATTGCTTGGAATAAATAGACTCAATAAAGTAATAGGTTAATTAGAGTTACTCATTGGCATTAAAGAATATATTATTATTGAATCAGATCTTCTTACTGCAGATAATATTAAGTTATCCGTTTAGTTAAAGTTGGGATACATCGAAAATATCAATAGGCCTTCTTGGATGAATCCTTGGGATTTATTTGCAACAACTATTTAGATTTTCGTTGGAATGAATGAATTAGAAGCCTTGCTAAAGATTAGAGGAGAGAGAGCATCTCAGCAAATGTAAGCCAGAATAGGATTCGAATAGCAAATGCAATAAGAAATATTTATTGAAAAATTTTACCCAAATGTTTATTATGAAAATAAAGATCCAAATGTATTAGAGGATCCAGCAGTGTGATTGAAACTACTCACCAATAAGATAGATTAAATACAATTAATCTTTAAAGGGGAGGAAATAATAACTCCTTATTTTGTGTTGGTGCAAGGTTAAAACAATTTGAGTTAATAAAATAATTTGCAACCTAAAAAGAAAAGTATGTTGAATTATCTTTAAATCTATTTACAATATTTGTAATTAAGCGATTTAAATAGATCTGTCTTATGAGCAATTGTTTTTGTAAAATATCTATAAAATATTCCAGCAGTAGCTGAATAATCAAGATAATTAATATTTTGCGATTATTTTTCGCAATGTAAAATAACCTAGAGGACATATTGGATTACAGTTAATACAATACATCTTTGAATTCTTTCAGAGGAGACAAATAAAAGCATAATGACAATCAATTCACTCGCTTATTTAATGAACCAATTTTACTTGCCTTTCAAGAGTCCCCTTATGATTCTAGTCCACCGACATGTTTTTCAAAATACGATTAAGCCTCTGCAGATAGAGAAAGCATTGATCATACTGAGGTATTTACAGTTCTGAAAACTATTGCTAAAATCAAGAAAAACAGAAACAAGAAATTTGTAAGGCGGCCACTCTTGATTGAGCCTATTCACCTAATCAGGCTAAAGGAGCATCATTATTTCATGCTTTTCGGCTACTTACAAATAGAAGATGTATACACAGATTTCGATAGTTTTGATGAGGGATAACTCAAAGACCTTCCAACAACTTGTCAACTTATTGAGAAAATCGAGAGGAACTTAGGGGAACAAGGTGGGGTTACAGTTCATGTCCATTCAATGATTTCAAGTGGAATCAAAGATTTTTAGTTCCTTCTCAACCATTTCTCTAGGCTCTATCCTCCTCAGTATGTCTAACTCTACTAGCTGCTTTAGCTTTATTAATAGAAATGCATAGAGCAAGCCTAGCATTTAAAAGAAGTGCATCTAAAAATCTAAGCACGCATCATTTCTGAAGATGAAGTTGCTAAAGCCATCGAATAATTTCATATTTACTTATCAAACTACATTAAAAACACTTTCTAAGACACAGATTTCATAGAATATAGTGTAATGTAGCTAAACCCAGAGACTGAAGATATTAACTTTAAGTCTATTACAATATCTGAATCGTATATTAATCTATTAGGTTTTGAAAACTAAACGGGTACAATGAATGGGTTGTAAAATTTCATTTATCTCACTGAATTGCTTGGAGCAAACAGACTCAATAATGTCCTTGGTCAACTAAAACTTCTGATTGGTATTGAAAAGTCTATTATTATCGAATAAGATATCCTAACTGCAGACAATATTTTGCTATCTGTTTCCTTAAAATTGGGATACATTGAATGGCTAAACAGGCCATCTTGGATGACTGCTTGGGATATTTTCGCAATAACAATGTAAGTTCAAATCGGAATGGCCTAATTAGAAGCATTACTCAAGATAAGAGGAGAAAGAGCATCTCAACAAAGATAAGCAATTATCGGATTCGAATAGCAAATGCAATAAGAAATATTTATTGAGAAATTTTACCCTAATGTTGCTCAAATTAATTGTTCAAACAAAGAACAAACTAGCTTAATGGATGCATCAGAGTGATTCACTAAAAATACAAAAAAATAATCCCTTCAAGTATTTTTTTTATTAGTTTCTTAAAACCCGAAAATCTAGAAGATATTGTTATGTTTGTTTTTGAGAATTATTGTTTTTGCAAATAATCTGGAAATAATCCCGCAGCAGATCAATAATCAGGATAATTAATATTTTGCGATTATTTTTGGCAATGTAAAATAACCTAGAAGAAATCTTAGATGGCTAAAACAATGAAACTTAGCCCTCTTTAAGAGGAATTATTAACTAAAATCAATATGATAATCAATTCTCTCTCTTATTTCAAGATCCGCTTTCTCAAGAATAACTTGTCCTTGATGATGGTTCTATGGATAGAGATAACCTTGCACATATTGAGCCTTTTAAAGTTTTGAAAACTATTGCTAAAATCAAGAAAAATAAAAGTAAGAAATTTGTTTGGAGGCCACTCTTGATCGAGCCTATTTGTAGAATCAGGTTAAAAGAGCACCATTATTTCATGCTTTACAGCTACTTGCAAATTGAAGATGTTTACTCAGATTTCGATAGTTTTGACGATGGATAACTCCAAGATCTTCATACAACTTGTCAACTTATTGAGAAAATTGAAAGGAACTTGGGGGAGCAAGGCAGTGTTACAGTTCATGTCCATTCTATGTTTTCAAGTGGAATCAAAGATTTTTAGTTCCTTCTCAACCATTTCTCTAGGCTCTATCCTCCTCAGTATGTTTAACTCTACTAGCTGCTTTAGCTTTATTAATAGAAATGCATAGAACAAGCCTAGCATTTAAAAGAAGTGCATCTAAAACTCCAAACACGCCTCATTTCTGAAGATGAAGTTGCTAAAGCCATCTAATAATTTCACATTTACTTATCAAACTACATTAAAAACACTTTTAAAGACACTGATTTTATAGGATATTCTGTAACACAACTAAATCCTGAGACTGAAGATGTAACTATGAGGTCTGTGACAATTTCTAAAGCTCTTATTAGTCTATCAGGTTTTGATAACTACCCAAATACAATGGATGGATTACCACCTTTAACTAATCTCAGCTAAATGCTTGGAATAAATCGACTTAATAATAATCTTGTTTAGCTAAAACTCCTACTTGGCCTTGAAGAATCTATTATTGTTGAATAAGATATCCTTACTGAAGACAATATTCAGTTATCAGTATCCTTACATTTCGCATATATTAACTGGCCAGACAGGCCATCTTGGATGGTTGCTAGGGATTTATATGCAACAACAATTCAGGTTTTTGTTGGAATGAATTAATTAGAAGCCTTACTTAAGATTAGAGAAGAGAGAGCTACTCAGCAAAGATAGGCCAAAATTGGATTTGAGCAGCAAGTGCAATAAGAAATATTTATTGAAAAATTTTACCCAAATGTTGCTCACACTTATTCATATAACAACTAATAAACTCCTTGAATGGTTGTGCCATTCATTATTTTTAACAATTAATATTAAAATATGTGTATACTTGTATTTTTTTTAGCCAATTCGAAATAATAATTATGTAAACTATTTTTGAATTATTCTAACATATTTTAAACAATTTCAATTGATGGAAAGATTGTTAATATTTTTAAGTTTGTTTTTTTGAGAATTATTGCCTGCAAATAATCTGAAAAAAATCCCGCAATAGCTGAATAATCAGGATAATTAATATTTTGCGATTATTTTTGGCAATGTAAAATAATCTAGAAGAAATCTAAAATGGCTAAAGCAATGATACTTAGCCCTCTTTAGGAGGAATTATTAACTAAAATCAATATGATAATCAATTCACTCTCTTATTTTAAGATCCACTTTCTCAAGAATAACTTGTCTTTGATGATATTCCCTATGCTTTGAACCCTCCAACATGCTCACCAAAATGTGATTAAGCATCTGCAGATAAAGATAATCTTGCCCAAATTGAGCCTTTTAAAGTTTTGAAAACTATTGCTAAAATCAAGAAAAACAGAAACAAGAAATTTGTAAGGCGGCCACTCTTGATTGAGCCGATCTGTAGTATCAGGTTTAAGCAGCATAATTCGTTCATGCTCTACTGCTACTTGCAAATAGAAGATATTTACTCAGATTTCGATAATTTCGGCAATGGATAACTCAATGATCTTCCAACAACTTGCCAGCTTATTGAGAAAATTGAGAGGAACTTGGGGGAACAAGGCGGAGTTACAGTTCATGTCCATACTATGGTTTCAAGTGGAATTAAAGATTTTTAGTTCCTCCTCAACCATTTTTCTAGGCTCTATCCTCCACAGTATGTTTAACTCTACTAGCTGCTTTAGCTTTATTAATAGAAATGCATAGAACAAGCCTAGCATTTAAAAGAAGTGCATCTAAAACTCCAAACACGCCTCATTTCTGAAGATGAAGTTACCTAAGCGATCGAATAATTTCATATTTATTTATCAAACAAAATTAAAAATACATTCGAAGACACACATTTTTTTGGATATACAGTAATACAACTAAATCCTGAGACTGAAGATGTAACAATAAGGTCTGTTACAATGTCTGAAGCTCTTATTAGTCTATCAGGTTTTGATAACTACCCAAATACAATGGATGGATTACCATGTTTAACTAATCTCAGCTAAATGCTTGGAATAAATCGACTTAATAATAATCTTGTTTAGCTAAAGCTTCTACTTGGCCTTGAAGAATCTATTATTGTTGAATAAGATATACTTACTGCAGACAATATTCGGTTATCAGTATCCATTAATTTCTCATATATTGACTGGCCAGACAGGCCATCTTGGATGGCAGCTTTGGATATATTCGCAACGACAATTCAGGTTTTTGTAGGAATGAATGAATTAGAAGCCTTAATTAAGATTAGAGAAGAGAGAGCTACTCAGCAAAGACAAGCCAAAATTGGATTTGAGAAGCAAGTGCAATCAGAAATATTTATTGAAAAATTTTACCCAAATTTTGCTCATACACATTCTTAAAATAACTAATAAACTCTTTGAATGGTTGTGCCATTACTTTAAGCAATTAATATGAATATTTTCTTGTAATTTTTAGTCAATTCTTAAAATTACCTTACTTTCCTGTGTTTCAATTAAAAAAAATTAATAAAAGTTCACTTTTTTTTAACAAATTTCAATTGAAGGAGAGATTGTTAATAATTTTAAGTTTGTTTTTTGAGAATTTTTGCCTTGCAAATAATCTGAAAATAATCTCTCAATAGCTGAATAATCAGGATAATTAATATTTTGCGATTATTTTGTCAATGTTAAATAACCTAAAAAAAATCTTAGATGGCTAAAACAATGAAACTTAGCCCTCTTTAGGAGGAATTGTTAACTAAAATCAATATGATAATCAATTCACTCTCTTATTTAAAGATCCATTTTCTCAAGAATAACTTGTCTATGGTGATGTTCCCTATGATTTGAACCCTCCAACATGCTTATCAAAATAGGATTAAGCCTCTATGGATAGAGATAACCTTGCACATATTGAGCCTTTTAAAGTTTTGAAAACTATTGCTAAAATCAAGAAAAGCAAAAGTAAGAAATTTGTCATGAGGCCACTCTTGATTGAGCCGATTTATAGAATCAGATTAAAAGAGCACCATTATTTCTTGCTTTTCAGCTACTTGATAATAGAAGATATTTACTCAGATTTCGATAGTTTTGACGATGGATAACTCAATGATCTTCCGACAACTTGTCAACTTATTGAAAAAATTGAGGAGAACTTAACAGAATAAGGTGGGATTACAGTTCATGTCCATTCAATGATTTCAAGTGGAATCAAAGATTTTTAGTTCCTCCTCAATCATTTTTCGAAGCTCTATCCTCCGCAGTATGTCTAACTCTACTAGCTGCTTTAACTTTATCAATAAAAATGCATAGAACAAGCCTAGCATTTAAAAGAAGTGCATTTAAAAATCCAAGCACGCATCATTTGTGAAGATGAAGTTGCTAAAGCCATCTAATAATTTCACATTTACTTATCAAACTATATTAAAAATACTTTTAAAGACACTGATTTTTTTGGGTATTCTGTAACACAACTAAATCCTGAGACTGAAGATGTAAATATGATGTCTGTGTCAATGTCTAAAGCTCTTATTAGTTTATCAGGTTTTGATAACTACCCAAATACAACGGATGGATTACCACCTTTAAATAATCTCAGCTAAATGCTTGGAATAAATCGACTTAATAATAATCTTGGTTAGTTAAAGCTCCTGCTTGGCCTTGAAGAATCTATTATTGTTGAATAAGATATCCTTACTGCAGACAATATTCAGTTATCAGTCTCCCTACATTTTGGATATATTATTTGGCCTGACAGGCCTTCTTGGATGGTTGCTTGGGATTTATATGCAACAACAACTCAGATTTTTGTTGGAATGAATTAATTAGAAGCCTTACTTAAGATTAGAGAAGAGAGAGTTTCTCAGCAAAGATAGGCCAAAATTGGATTTGAGCAGCAAGTGCAATAAGAAATATTTATTGAAAAATTTTACCCAAATGTTGTTCATGCTGATTCATAAAACAACTAATAAACTCCTTGAATGGTTGTACCATTCATTATTTTTAAAAAATTTATATTAAAATATGTGTATTCTTTTTGTTTTAACCAATTTGAAAAAATAATTCTTTTCCTCAATCGCTTAAAATAATTATGCATATTATTTTTTAAGAGAAGTTTGAATTTATAACAACATATTTTAAACAATTTCAATTGAAGGAGAGATTGTTAATATTTTTAAATTTGTTTTTGAGAATTATTGATTTTGGAAATAATCACGTAGTCGAATCAATAATCAGGATAATTAATATTTTGCGATTATTTTTGGCAATGTTAAATAATCAAGAAGAAATCTAAGATGGCTAAAACAATGAATCTTATCCCTTATTAAGAGGAGTTATTAACTAAAATCAATATGATAATCAATTCCCTCTCTTATTTCAAGATCCGCTTTCTCAAGAATAACCTGTCTTTGATGATGTTCCCTATTATTTTAACCCTCTAACTTCCTAATAATAATATGATTAAGCCTCTATGGATAGAGATAAACTTATCAATATTGAGCCTTTTAACGTTTTGAAAACTATTGCTAAAATCAAGAAAAACAGAAACAAGAAATTTGTAAGGCGGCCACTCTTGATTGAGCCTATCTGTAGTATCAGGTTTAAGCAGCATAATTCGTTCATGCTCTACTGCTACTTGCAAATAGAAGATATTTACTCGGATTTCGATAATTTCGACAATGGATAACTCAATGATCTTCCAACAACTTGTCAACTTATTGAGAAAATTGAGAAGAACTTAGGGGAACAAGGTGGTGTTACAGTTTATGTTCATTCTATGGTTTCAAGTGGAATCAAAGATTTTTAGTTCCTTCTCAATCATTTCTCGAAGCTCTATCCTCCACATTATGTTTAACTCTACTAATTGCTTTAACTTTATTAATAGAAATGCATAGAACAAGCCTAACATTTAAAAGAAGTGCATTTAAAAATCCAAGCACGCATCATTTGTGAAGATGAATTTGCCTAAGCGATCGAATAATTTAATATTTACTTGTCTCAAAAGATTAAAAACACTTATGAAGTAACAGATTTTATAGGATATTCTGTGACGCGACTAAATCCTGAGACCGAAGATGTAAATATGATGTCTGTTACAATGTCTGAATCCCTTATTAGTCTATCAGGTTTTGATAACTATCCAAGCACAATGGATGGATTACCAGCTTTAACTAATCTTAGCGAAATGCTTGGAATAAATCGACTTAATAATAATCTTTGCTAGTTAAAGCTCCTGCTTGGCCTTGAAGAATCTATTATTGTTGAATAAGATATCCTTACTGCAGACAATATTCGGTTATCAGTATCCATTAATTTCTCATATATTGAATGGCCAGACAGGCCATCTTGGATGGCGGCTTGGGATATATTCGCAACGACAATTTAGGTTTTTGTTGGAATGAATTAATTAGAAGCCTTACTTCAGATTAGAGAAGAGAGAGCTACTCAGCAAAGACAAGCCAAAATTGGATTTGAGCAGCAAGTGCAATAAGAAATATTTATTGAAAAGTTTTACCCAAATGTTAATCACACTTATTCATAAAACAACTAATAAACTCCTTGAATAGTTGTGTTATTAATAATAAAAATAAATAATCAAACAGTTTTTCCTGTAAATGTATTACCTTCCCTAAAATTTTAAGATTGTTATTTTTGTTGATTTTCACTCAAATAAATTAATAAATAAATTAAGAATAACCTACAAAATTGAAAGGAAAAAGGAAAAAAAGAATCTAAGTATTAATGTTTATGTTAGGTTGTTCTCAATTGAAGAAGAAGCATTTTAGTTGAATAACTCACTCCTTTTTAGTTTGAATGTGAAAGGAAAGATTCAATTTTGTTTCTCAAAAGTTACTCTTATGTTTTTTTCTGAGAAATTGAAAAAAGATTGAAAATGATAATTGAAAGAATCTCTATTTGTATTAAATCTCTTTGACAGTGAATCCTAATAGGACAGGAAAGATCTCTTTTCAAAACAGCAGCAGAAATGTTATCAAAAATAATTGTCTTGTTTAACTGTGAGTCAATACTCAATATCAAGCTCTTGATTCTCAAGAGATTCGTTAAACTCTTGCTGCCGCTTGAAGTCAGAGAGTACCTTTTAGCAATATGAAGGATCAAGATAACTAGCAGCAAAATCGTTTAAAAGAGGTGAAAATGGATCCTTCGTTGCTTCTTAAAAATTTTGTGCTTTAAACTTTTTCACAATAGTTTCCTGCAAAAGCGAAGTCTAATCAAGAAGAAATGAATTTTCTGCTTTTCTCACTCGGGATTTCTATATTTCTTGAGCTGGATTTATTGAAATCTCAGAACTAATTGATTCTTAACTACCAGAATGTGAACCCTATTGTTGCTGCTATAACATTTCCGATGGTTTGAATGTTAGAAAAACCTTGTTTCCCTTTGGTGAAAAAATAGGTTTTGGACACAAATAACTTTTGTTTCTTTGTTTCTAAAGCACTGAAGCCATAGATGGGAATAGCCCTTATTAAGCTTATTCGACTATTAGCTTTTATTTTTGATCTTCGATGTACTCTTAAAAAAATTTAGCTGTCATATCTTCTCTTGCCTACTGAAGTTTAACTTAGTACGAATTTAGACTAAGGAATAGATCTGGCTGATCTTAATAAGCACCTCCTTGCAATGGGCCTCTCTTTATTTTTGACTTAATTACCAATTCATTTGTCCTGGAGGGTTTAGTCGTTCCAGTCGAGGAATTATCTAATATGTTATTTTATTCTCCTGATTGTGTAAGAGCGGTTCCATTTATTTTGCTATCTTCATTTTATCCTGAAATGATAGTTGGTTTTTGTGAAAAAGAAAAGGTGTTATCATTAGAGTTAGCTTGAATTTCATCAGGATTTTATTATGGATGAACTTTTTAAGATTGCTAAGCAGTATTATTAGGGTCTGTTATTGAAACGGATTATGACTTTTCTTCTTTGGAGATCTTTTACCTTTTTTAACCTTATTTTTACAAAATAATATTATTTTCGCTAGATATTGTTGGAATCTACTCATTCAGAGAAGTCGATTAGCTCTAGAGAAGATTTATGTTTGGAGTTAAAACTAAATCATTCTTGACTCCGTTAACAGGAAAATTTTGATTTTGTGTAGAAAATGAAGAAACTGATTGGCCTGTTTTCTAAAATTAAGAATCCTCGCTTATTTGTTTTGCTGCTGATGAAGACAAAAGAGGATTAGTTATGTTATTAGTGAAAAAGCCTGTATTGTCATTGTAGTTTTTTTGAAGCTAAAGTTAGGAAGAATTATTGTCAATCTTGGGAGCCTCATTTGCTTAATAGGAAGGCACGTGCTAAGTATTTGATGAAGAAGTAAAAGGAATCTAATTATCTGAAGAAATAGTTTATTTTCTGGGAATGAGAGACACAACAGCTTCTGATGAATTTGTTGAATTCAATTGATGTATTGGGGCTATTAGCGTGGCAGAGCCAGAGCGAGAAGGTATTTTGGTACTTGACTTGACTTCATTTGTAGTTGAAATTACTTGTATACTGCTCACTGGACTATCTTAAGAACCTTATTTGGAAATATTATTGTCTTCTTTAATTTTACGTTCATATTTTCTCTTCTTTTTTATGATTGGTTCTGCAGCGCTAGCAGTATTTAACTGATTTGTTGGACTTATTTTACCTACAATTTGGTTAGCTTGTGATTTTTCAGAATTGATAATTTCATTGTTATTGTTGCTGGTGTTGTTATTAGCAGTATTTTTGTTTTTGTTATTGTAACTTGCTTGTGGTTTTTCAACTTCATCAAGCTAATCACAGGAAGCGCTAACTTCAGAATCATCTTCTGTGATAATTATTTCAAGAGGATTATGATTTTGTTTAGTGTTGTTTGCTTGAAATGTTGGTAATTTAGGATCAGAAGACACATTATTTTAAGGTTTTTATGAGGATTGTTATGATTTTTCTTTAGTTAGAGTGATTGGTAGATTTTTTGATTCATTCGTATCTATTGCTTCTTGTTTAACTTTTACTTGAGAAGTTGAACTCGAAGACTAGAGGGTTGGAGTAATTTGAGGTTATTACTCTTTCTTCGAGGTTTCTTCAAGAGATGAATCGGATTAAATTTGTTTCTTCTCTGACATATGTCTCTTAAAAATGAACAAAAAGATTTTGAGAAACACATAAAATAATGCAGTAGTTTTGAATTAAGATTTTCATCAAAATGTGAAAATTTGCTATCCCTTGTTAAAATTGCTACAAAATCTGAGTCACAAAGCTATTAATATTGAGGGAGATGATAAAAATATTTTGAAGCATGAAAACTGATCTCAAAATAAGAAACCTCAGATCTTTCCTCCCCAACACAGCCTAGAAAGGGAGAGAGAATAGCTGGCAGCAAAAAAGCTCAGCTGCCCCATAAGAAAGGACGAAAAAGGGGAGAATAAACACCCAGTTAAAAACCTTATCATCGTGTTGTTAATTTACCTTTTTTTTGTTTCTCTCAGGCTAATGTTCAAGTCTATCTATTTACTATCTTATTTTCTTCAATTCCCTATTAGACAACATATCGGTGGCAGAATTCTGCTGTGCCAGCAGCAACGCACGATTTTTTTTCTTACCGCCACTTGTACCATTCTAGTTATCATTAGATTTTCCATGTCTATTATCTTCATTTTATTGTTTTTTTTATGTGTGATTCGTGATATTAGAGCTGATCTGAGAGCTATTCTCTTCATCATACTCAGAGCTGCCTTCCATTTCAATATCTTAAGCATCTCCCATGTTGTATTAGATTGTGAAAAACAAGTGTTTTGATGCACAGCAAGCTCACGGTGATAATCCGTAATAAAAGAAGAGAAATATATAGAAAGAGAGTGATAGAGAGATGAAGTTTTCCAACTGTAGTAAGTGAAAGTCCCCAGAATATAACCAAGAATACTCTTTGACTATGAAGTTGTATTTTATTTCACTCTCTTATTTATCTGCAGAGATAAAAAGCTTAACCAGAGTTGATGTTGATCTCAAGAATTTCTTTCTTCTGCTTCGGCTCTTCAGGAAGGAAGCACTTCGTCCTTTTAAAAAGCAGGTTTCGTTTTATTTTATTTTATATTATGCTTTATGCCTATTTTCCCTCTCTTTATTTTTATTTCTTCCTTTTCTCCCCGCTGCCTTCTAATTATCCTCCAAATAATTATTCCTTCTTAATTCTTGTTTCCTCTCCTCGTAAGTTCCTTAGCTATTTCAAACAATTACTTCTTAATCATACACAGTTTCAACATCTTTACAGCTGCGAAATTATCACATTTCAAGATGATAAAATAATAGGGAAAAAGAAACAATTTTTTACTCTTTGGAAAGTAAGTTTTGTTTTTTATATAAATCCAATCACTCAGTAAAAATAATAATAATCTAAAAACTGTCAACTTCATTTGATTAATTTACAATTCAATTGAATTAGGTTTAATTCAAACCAAAACAAGAAATTCAGAATAATTTAAAGAATTCTTGGTAAGAAATAAAAAGGAGGGTAAATCTGAAGATTTTGAAAACGAAAAGAAAGTTCAATCCATCAATATTGAGAGCACTCGATAAGGCATCTATTTGAGAAGATCTAGGATAAACAAGAGAGAAGGTTAGGGAGTTTGAGGAGTTTACAGATTCTAACTGAACGATATGAGGAAAACTAGAGAATGATTTGTTTCTAAAAAAGGTGATTTAGGATTTAGAGATAGGGAATCTGGATTTTTAGAAAAATCATTTATCGCTAAAGAAAAAAGCACCCTTGCAGGCAGGATAAACTAGTCAAAACAATTACCAAATGAATTGCAATAAAAAGGAAATAAAGAAGCAAGCAAAGAATGATTCTTAGATCTTACTAAAAATAATAAAAGAATAGATACTGAATCCAAAAATCTTAATTTCATTTTGATGCAAGGTAAAGAAGAGAGAAATGGAAAAACAAGTTAATAAGAGAAGTCTCTATGAAATTGAAGCACTAAAACATAAAATCTTTGCTGGTCTTGGAAAAATAATAAGTTTTGAAAAACTGGCATATGACCAAGCGATAAATAATCTGAAAATGAAGTACGAGGGAAACATAAAATAGTAATAGAAAAAGAAGGATACTTGAGTTTTCGTTTGTAGCTTCAATGAAACCAAACAAAGAAAGAAACTCAATGGAATGGAGGATTTGTTGAATTATTTGGAATAAGATTTTAGAATTATTTTGAAGATTGATTCATGATTTTTTGCTTGAACAAAGAATCTTGAAAAATGGTAGAGCTAAAAGAGTGATATCTTGAGCCAATCAAAATAATCAGGATGCAAATTCATTGTTTGTATTGCATTTCATCTTGTTTATTAAATTATCGAGTTGAAACGGATTTCAATTGTAAACATAAAAACTGTTTATTTATTTTATTTTGATCCCTAAACTAGCCGCAAAAATAATTCTTTGTTGAACTTTTTCGTTGATTAAGCAGCTCTCGATTTTGCTAGATTATTGAAAATTGTGTTCTATTATTTTCGTGAATTATTTTAATAGCTTTAATTTTCTCTCTTAAAAGAACTTCCAGATGCCATAACGATGCTCTATTTTTGTAAATTAAGGTTAAAGTCAAAAAATAAGAACATTTGCAAGGGCGCTGTCATTAATAGAAGAAGAAAAAAATAAAGAGATAAATTCTGAAGGAGAACTATTTTGAGAGAGATATTGTTTACTCAAAGACATTTTCTCCATTTGGATTTGTGTTCTAATGAATCTTAGGAAGGTGCGACATGAATTCTCTTAAGGAACTGTGAATTCGCTGGATAAAAGAGTTAGAGCTTCTCCATATCACCCTCAGAGAAATAATTCGGTAGATACATACAATGTTGAAAAAGACAAGCTGTAACAACTTGAAACTAAAGAAACCATCAAAAGATCTCAATTTGAACTTAACAATTAAGATAAGACAACTTCTTCTCCAAAAATTATCGAGGGATTACCAATGGAAAAGAAATTCTTTATGACTCAAAATTTCTCTCCGCTGAAATTCCAAGCTAGCTAAAAACAAAATGGATTCACTGGTGTTAGAGCTAGGTCAGAAGCGAATATATTAAAAGATCTCCTTAAAAGTGATGAAGATATCCCAAAATTCTCACGAAAAGCATCCGATATGTATCTTGATGGTATTTTAAAAAGCAATTTCAAAAATGGAAATTACAAAGACAACATCAAAGGGGTACGCGAAGAGGATTAAGAAATACTGTCTAAACTACGTCAGACTGATTTTGTATTCAAACATTACTCTAACGCACTTACGACATTACCAAGACCGCTGAATATAATTAACTAAATTTGCAAAGACAAACAAAAACCATTGAGAGATTAGAATCTAGAAATAAAGATAGGTGGATAAGGTTTAAGTGATTTTCATGCACCTTTTCTTGTAGAAGCGCTTCGGCACACTTCCATAAAATCTTTTGAAATTCAAAATAATAATTTTAAAGTAATATTTTAGGGAAAGTTTTCATACAAAAATAATTTTCTTTTTTGTTTGGATTCGTGAATTAGGATAAAGGTGTAGAAATAATTTTACATGAACTCATCAATTAAGAAACGAGATCACTTAATCTCTCCTTCAATACTTTCACGTATAGGATTATGGAATCATTTGAATAGGTTCTGTCGCCAGAATTTTCACTCAGGGTGCTCAATCTAGAAGGAAACAAGGTAGGTATCATTACTAGAAATTGACTTGAATATTTTTGTAATGGGGTATAAAAAGATTATTTGTTTCATAAAAAGTTAGGTGATGCTGCTATTGAGAAGATATCTAAATATATCCAAACTCTTGAAGTTCTTAACATTTCTAATAATTCCATCACAAACCTTGGAGCAATTTACATTCAACGTATGCTTGTAAGCTTTTAAAAAATTCGATTTTTCAAATACTTAATCATTTAATGTTAAGAAAAGAGAAATTCATCTCAAAGATTTGAACCTGCAATGGAACAGAATCAATGGAATAGGAGGGAGATTAATAGCTGAAAGTTTATTTCAAAATACCTCTTTGAAGATACTAAACTTAGCGTCTAACTCGATTGGAATTGGTGATAAAAATTGTGGATAAGTTTGGGCAAATATGCTTTCGAAGAAATCTAAAAGTGGACTCATACATTTAGATTTATCTTATAATAGGTAAGAAAAACAAATAATCAACTGTGGCATTCCTTCTTAAAATAACATATTCTTATCCCTAATCCATAACCTTCTTGTTTTTTTGTTATTTCTACCAAGATTTGATGCTTCTGCAAGCTAAATAATCGCTAACGAATTCAACTAAAACACTAGCATTTTAGGGTTTCATTTCAAAGGAAACAATGGTGAAATCAATAGTTCCTGCAATCTAATTATTCCTACCAAATCTGCACTGACAGATAATGAATTATCTGCTACGTTAGTTGACATGCCTTAAGTAATTCACCAAAACCAAAAAAACCTTATCTTTTGGAGGAAAACTAACATTCCTTTTTGAATATTTTAGACCGTCTAAAAAATCTAAAAAGGAAAATTTGGTGCAATTGAGAATTGTTGGATATGTGAGGGTTGGCAAGAGAAGAATTTCGTTTGGAATCCTAATTTCTCAGGCCCTGTAAGTTAGCCTCCTATTTTTATTCATTTTAACTTCGACGATTATCGTCCACACTAAATGAGATATATCAACGAAGGGACAAGAAATTTCTTCTCATACTCATCGATGGTGCCTCCTAACACGAAGATTCTTTATTTCTTTACTGCTGCTGGAAATCAACTTCATGCAAAAGACTAACAAAGGACTTTTTAGGAAGAAAACATTGTCATACATTTTGCAGATCAAGATAAGAATTGCTAACTGTCCATGATTAATTTCTTTCGATCTTCAGTTGGAGGTCCAGTAAATAATTTGAAGCTTGTTTTGAGTGATTCGGCTGTACAATTTTAATTTTTTATCAGATTTTTGATGAAGAGTACTAAATTAAGATATCTGTTGTACCTCGCCGAGAAGAATTGAAGATCTTCATGCCTAAATAACAAGAACTTGAATTCAAATGGAACCTTAAAACTTCTTTTTTCGAAGAAAGCATCATGAATAGTAAAATATTCTTTCTTTTTTAATTATTTTACAATTATTTTTCAAAAATTAATAGCCAGAGACCCTACATTCGTTGAGCAATGCTTTGATTTTGACTGGAAACATGGGGTCAAATTAAGTAAAATCGTACGAGAAGTAGATTAACTTGAGAAGATTAGATAGTTTTATAGAGCACATTATGCAGGAATATTAAGTGTCTACAAACATTATGCCTCGTTCTCACCTTGCGGAGAAGTTTGGTGTTGGAATCAGCAGACATATCAATAATTTGTTGTTGATGGAGGCATATTCGATGGCAGATATTTTAAACTCAAAGATAGTTTACTGTGTTTCATTCAAGCTAATAATTTAGCTGAGACAAAGACCCATCCTTAAGCCTTCACTGAGCTCTAATTAGCTCTCAATCCAGAAAATTGTCTTATTCGCTATGAAATCATGGAACTTCTCACAATTATCAGTATTGAAAAATATCTCAAGCCAGGTTTATGTACAACATTACAGGAAGCTGTAGAGACAATATTCTAGCATGCTATTGAATCTCTGCAACCGAAAATACCTAACTAATAAGAATGGAGAGAAACAAAACTGTACACTGAGAAATGTGATAATATTCTGAAACTTTACAATTAATTAATATTGCAGCTCTTCTCAAAATACAGTAAGCGAAGAGAACCGAAAGATTGCATGGGATTGTATGACTTTAGAGCTTTTTTAGCAGATTTCAGGCTTTCTGAAGTAACATTTATTTTGATAGTTTTAATCTTAAAAATTAATTAAAATCTTGTCTTCCTTTACTATTTTAGATAGAAGAAACCACAGTGAATTCCATTTTTAATTCAAGCATCCCTTTATAAATAGATGAGCTCAATAAACAACACCATATGTTGATGAATCTTACAGCGTTCACTGAAGCTATTGTAAAAAAGTTATTTTTAAATTAGTTTATTTGAATATTTTTCATTTTTTAGGGTCGAATTGCAGATTTTCTAAGCTTAATTCCATTTAAAACTGAATCGGATTCTTATTGGACAACTGAAAAATGCACACTTCTTCCATTACACATAAAATTAGAGGCTTTCATCTAGAGACTCATAAAAAATTCAAACAATTAAAGTTTTCAATAAGAGTTTAACTACCAACAAAAGAGTCTATTCTTGGAAGATTTAGAGTCGATAAAAAATGGAAAAGCAATTCTTGAAAAAACTCGAAAACTTATTTAGAAGAAAGTCGTTGGAACGATTTCGACAATCATGAAGATGCGTGGAAAAAAAGTGAAAAGTCTCAGGAACATTATAAGCTAACCATCAGTTTCTTCTCAGTTCATTAGTATTTAATCTGAATAAGAATCGAATGTATGCGAAAGCACAAAAGAAAATTAGCTGCTAGGATTGCATACAAATGATTTTTCTTAGCTAACAGAAGAAGGTCATTTAACTCAATTCACAGAGCATAATCAAAAGGAATAGGATTATCTCAAAACTGAAGAGAATGGATTAACTTCTGACTGTACAATCTTGAAAGGTTCTTCCAATTTTCAAACATTAACTTCACTACAACAGATTTCAAGAGAATCCACTCCTTTTCGAAGCCCATCTCAAATTAATCCCTTTGAATCACCTTATTTTGCTACAAATAATGAAATATTTGAAAAGAGCATCCTTGAAAAATCTCCTAAAAGTGTTATTTCATAAACTGAAAGTCTTCCGGAACCTCCTATTATTGGCCGCAAAAATAGTCTGAGAAATTAAATTCTTCATATTTCTCTTTCTAAATTAGACAGTGAATTTGTTCCGTTTCCATCACGACCAAAAGGAGGAAGTGTTCATGAGGATGGTTAGAAATAAGAAAAAAAAGAAGAATCTCTTGAGCTAAAAAGCGTTGATACCAAAGCTCAAATAAGGTCTTCATTTATCAAAAAATACTCCCTTCCAAGCTTAGCAAATTCAGCTCCTTTACCAAAATCTCGTATTTCCCAATTAGGAACGTCTATGGCATAATCTCCTTAATCTTCAAAATCAAGGGCTGATATGTTCTTAAAAAAAAGAGCATATGACTTAAGTATCCAAAAAAAGACAGCGTTCTCCTAATCTCCTTCGGTTTAATCTCCAAGTAGTGTGAAAGCGTCCTAAAGTAGTTTTAAGAAGAATCTATCAACTTCAACTTCTTCAGCTTTTCAAAAACCCACAAAATGAATTCACTTTCGAGCACTATTTTTACTTATAATAAAAAGAGGCAAAATGTTGATAATTTTTTAATAACTAAAGTTTTGATTCAGACATCCATTTAACTAATTGTAACTTGATTGCCACGAATTTATTTATTAAAAAATTAAGATATTCTGTAATTAAAATACTAGAAGGTTTTTATGATACATTCCATCTCAAAAATGTTGTTATTTTTCCTTGAAATCTATTTGAATATGTAAAAACATTCTTTTTAAGAATCTGTTTTAATTGAAATTCACAAATTAATTTTAGTTAGCAGACAAAACGCTAATAATCAAGTTAATCTTATTTAATTACATAAGCTGTGGGGAAAGTTTAAAAGAAACACAGTGAAGGATTACCTATTTCAAATATTTAATTAAAATTGAAAAAACAATCATAAAAAAGGAAAGAATTAAAAATAATATCTAATAAGAATACCGTTTGAGTTCGAATCTTTAAACAATTCAAATGGAAATGTCAAAATTTTAAAAAGCATAGAATTTATAATAGCTGATGAAGCAACTACAACAATCACCTAATAAATTAATAGATTCAATTCATTTAAGTAACGCTTGTAATAAAACTGGTGATAACGGTGCGAAGTTGTTAGGAGAAAAAATTGCAAAGTGTGTTACTCTTACTTCTTTAAATCTCGATCTCAAATTTAATAGTATTGGTGAGAATGGTGTAAAGTATTTAGGAGAAGGAATTGGAAAGTGTGTTACTCTCACTTCTCTAAATCTAAATTTCAGCGGTAATATTATTGGTGATAATGGTGCAAAGTATTTAGGAGAAGGAATTGCAAAATGTGTTATTCTCATTTCTCTAAATCTAACTCTCAACTTTAATTTTATTGGTGAGTATGGTGTAAAGTATTTAGGAGAAGGAATTGGAAAGTGTGTTACTCTCACTTCTCTAAATCTAAATCTCTTTGTTAATAGTATTGGTGAGAATGGTGTAAAGTATTTAGGAGAAGGAATTGAAAAGTGTGTTACTCTTACTTCTCTAAATTTAAATCTCAGCGACAATAATATTGGTGATAATGGTGCAAAGTATTTAAGAGAAGGAATTGCAAAGTGTGTTACTCTTACTTCTTTAAATCTAGATCTCAAATTTACTCGTATTGATGAGAATGGTGTAAAGCATTTAGGAAGAGGAATTGCAAAGTGTGTTACTCTCACTTCTCTAAATCTAAATCTCAGCGATAATATTATTGGTGATAATGGTGCAAAGTATTTAGGAGAAGGAATATCAAAATGTATTGCTCTCACTTATTTAAATCTAAATCTCATCAATACTAGAATTGGTAAGGAAGGTAATAGAATATTAAAATAATTAGTTATCAAAGCAAAAAGATTGATAGAATATTACATTCAGTTGAATTGGCAATAGTATTGAGAAAATTAAACAAGGTTTTTTTAAGAGTTTAACTCTCTTCTCTAAAACTAAATTAATAATAAAAGTAATATTCTTTATTGTTATTTTCATATATTTTAAAAGCGTGTATAATAATTATTACAATTCAATTTCTTCAATGAATCTAAAGAATTAAAGTGATTTTGTACTTGCATTACTTTGTAGAGAAGTAGAAAAGCACAGTATAAATTTAGAAGAAACATAAGGAGAAAAGAAGTTCCAATAGATATTTTGTTATTTTATTGAAAAAATTAGCTTGCTATTAAACAAATTAACAAAAATGCCTCCCAAGAAAGAAGAAGTTGTCAAGAAAGTCAAGCTGGGTCGTCCTGGTAACACTTTGAAGATGGGAATTGTTGGTCTTCCAAACGTTGGAAAGTCCACAACTTTCAACTTGCTCTCGAGCTTGAACATCCCTGCAGAAAATTATCCATTTTGCACAATCGATCCAAATCTTGCAAAAGTGTTCGTTGATGATGAACGATTCAATAAACTCTGCGAAATGTACTGCTAAATGAACTTTTGAGATGTTAAATTTCTTATCTGTTTTTTCCTTTTAGTCATAAGCCCAAATCCAAAGTGCCTGCTACTCTGAGCATCATGGATATTGCTGGACTTGTGCCTGGAGCTTCTAAGGGTGAAGGTCTTGGAAATGCTTTCTTGAGTCACATTAGAGAAACTGATGCACTCTTCCACGTTGTTAGAGCTTTCGATGACCCTGAAATTACTCATACAGAAGCCGAAGTTAATCCAGTTAGAGATTTACAAATCATCAGCGACGAGTTGGTCTATAAAGATTAGGATATCCTCGCTAAAAGAATGGAAGAAGTCAAGCATAAGATCAATAGATTCAATGACAAAGAATCCAAAGAAGAGAAGGAAGTTCTCGATAAAGTTGATGCTCTCCTTAACGAAAAGAAATGGGTGAGAGTTGGAGAATGGAGTGGAGCTGAAGTTGATATCTTGAACAAACATTAGTTCTTAACTTCCAAGCCAATTGTTTACCTCGTCAATCTTTCTTCGGAAGATTTCTTGAGAAAGAAGAACAAATGGCTTGTGAAGATTAAAGAGTGGATAACTGCTAACGTACCTGGTGAAATCATCCCTTACTCTGCTGATCATGAGAAACAGATTCTCGAGAAGAAATAAGATCGTAAATGGGAGTTTTTTACTTGGAAATTACTCTTTGTTATTCTTAACAATTCTTTTGTTGTTTTTTTCTCTTTTAGCTGCAACTTCCATGATGAATAGAATCATCAAGACTGGTTACAAATCCTTAGATCTTATCTACTTCTTCACAGCTGGAGCTGATGAAGTCAGAGCATGGACTCTTAGAGGTGATTCTAAAGCACCTCAAGCTGCTGGAGTTATTCATACCGACTTTGAGAAGGGTTTCATTTGTGCTGAAGTTATGAAATACGACGATTTCATCGTTCATGGTTCTGAAAATGCAGTGAAAGCAGCAGGTCAGTATCACTAGAAAGGTAGAGATTACGTGGTACTCGATGGAGATATTATCTTTTTCAAGTTCAACGTAACAAAAGATCCTAAAAAGAAATGAAAATGCTAAGAATATATGTGTGTGTGTATGTTTTCCATGGTTATTTAAACTAATCTACTCGATAAACTCCATAATATTACGTTTTATCACTTAAAAATTAGTAAATTTTCTTCATTTTTGCTTAATAATTATTAAAGAAAAAAATGTAAGATTGTTTATGATAAATATGATTTGATTTGCCTCCATTTCAAGCAATATTCTATTGTGTTTTTATCAGAATTCAACATAGAATAGTATCTAAATAACCAAATAATAAACATAAAGATACATCTAAGATTTAACAGACAAGAAGTATGTACTTGTGATCAGTATTGCTCTTAGCAAGCCAATTCAAAAAAGATTCTAGCAAGATAAAAGTTTGATAAATCAAAATCAGTAATTTGGAAGAAAAAACAAAAAAAAGAGATAATAATATTGTAATCACGAAAATGATTAATATCTAAGATAATAAAATGAAGGTTTCATTTGAAATTGTTAGAAGTAGAGAGTCTTCCATAAATAATCCGCCATCTCTAAAAAGAATACTGTATAAAAATTATAAGAAGTTCCTATCTACTTGCTCTTGTCTTTGGGTATAAACATCATTTTATCAGATGATGAGATAATTAATGTCAATGTCTGTTGACGAAAAATCTGGAAATGAGAATGAAGCTAGAAGCTTTTAATAGTTCAAAGGCTTTAAAATTATGAGGGAAGATTACGTTAACATTACAAACAATGTGTTTGTTTTAGGGAATTATGATTTACTTAAAATTGAAGAAGTAAAATAGGCAATAAGTTCATTTTTTTCTGATCGAAAGTATCTTTGGTTTCTTGAAATAAATGAAGGTCTATCAGGATAGATAAAACTAGTAATTCTTTAAAGGAGTTATTTAAGCGTAAGAGAGGATTTTATTTGCTAAGAGGAAGGATTGAAAAGAATAATCAAACAAAAAGTAGAAGAATAAACAAGTATTTTCAAAATTAATAGTTCAAATCGTAAGTCTAGCTTATAGTTCTACTCTACCTTTGGCGGGACGTACAAACGCTTAAAAAAATTTTGGACTCGATTTGTAAAAATTCCTGTAGTATTAGCTCTCTAGTTATGCCTTCCAAGTTAATATGATTCCCTTAAAAAGTCTTTATTTACTAAGAGAAGAGCATTGAGACTAAGGCCAACTCATGGGATGTCTCTAATCGATTTTAGCATGTATCAAAAATGAAGAATTAAGTCTTTTATTTAACTGGAATAAATAGGTTATCAAAAGCTAAACATTTTTTCTGGAGTTAAAATAATCTTTTAATAAAAAAAATCTCCTGACTCAGAGTAAGACAAATGTTTTGGATCCGCTGCTTCTGATGTAAAAGAATTAGTCCGAAGACACAATTCTCAAAATTAGGAGTCTCTGTTTAACCATGAAGACTGAAGAAAATGGTATAATAATTACTAAACCACCGGAACCTCTTTATTTTTCAATATCTATTTCAGTAACTTAGTGCCTCACAGCATAGACTTCGCTTTTCTTATTGGACTTAATTTTCTAAGAGATCACTCTTCTTAAAAGAGCACAAGGCTGAAAATCTCTCTGAACTCATCTAATCAACATCGTTTAGACACCAGTAAATATTATCTTACGGATTCTGTAATCTTCCAACTATTCTCCTTTCAAAGTACCTGATCCTCTTAATCTTGCTTTTTTAATATTTCTCTTTATTTTTAGCTCTTTCAGAAGCATTGGAGGAGCAGGCGATTCCAAGCATCCCTTCTGGTCAGATCTCTCAAACTGGTTTCTAAAGCTCTCTGAGTCAATAGACGAGGATAATGCACAGAAAAAAACACACATTTAGAGTTTCTCACTTTGATGGTTGCTTGTGGCTGTCTGTCCCTTTTCTTGCTCAACAAACCGAGGATTATCTGATAACAAACGATTAAGCTATGAAATACATTTTTTCTCATTTACATGTTTCATCTTTTTGATCACATATCATGGAACAGAGCTATTAAACAATTAAACTTATTAATAATCTAAATGAATCATTTTGAACCATATTACTTTGTTTAGTCAAACAAAATCAATGTTTTTTCTGAAGAAATTCTTCCCTTAAAGTCAAAATAACTTTCTATTAATGTATCAGAAAAAATCAAGAAAATCAATAGAATTGTGTTTTTAAAGTAACAATTAATTGTTCACAATATTTTTTTTGCATTTTTATCTTTCATTGTTCATAAAAAAAGTAAAGCCGATGAGCTTTTGTGAAAAATTAAAGAGCATTTAAGGAAACGTTCTGAGAATTTTTTAAATTAATTAGTCTCAAATACGCTAATTAAAGCTTGGTATTGATAGGATATTTCATCTAGAAAAAAGAAGGAATGAGAAAACATGAGCTTTTCTTGAATTGAAAGATAAATAATAAATAATTAGATGCCCTTTGGTGCTCCAGATTCGTCAATGTTGGCTTCTTCATTAACTATGAATGCATTAAAACCAACTTAAATAGCTTAGAAATAACTCTCTATCTATTAGAAAAACAAAATAAATCATAAAAAATAAAAAAAATCATAAAAAAAAGTAAAAAAATATCTAACTAGAATACCATTTGTGATCAAATGTTTCATGAAATTCAAATGGAGACTCAAAAATTCTAAGGACCTATTGTTGAAAGGATTTCAATAAATACATAGAATCCATAAAAATTGATGAAGAAACTACTAGAAATACCTAATGAATAAATAGATTCAATCATTTTTAATAATAAATGGAAAAATAGTGACGAGGTTGGTGCAAAGTATTTAGGAGAAGGAATTTCAAAGTGTGTTACTCTCACTTCTTTAGTTCTAAATCTCAGTCGTAATAAGATTGGTGAGGATGGTGCAAAGTATTTAGGAGAAGGAATTTCAAAGTGTGTTACTCTCACTTCTTTAAATCTAGATCTAAATTGTAATAGAATTGGTGAGATTGGTGCAAAGTATTTAGGAGAAGGAATTTCAATGTGTGTTACTCTCACTTCTTTAAATATAAATCTAAATTGTAATAGTATTGGTGAGATTGGTGCAAAGTATTTAGGAGAAGGAATTTCAAAGTGTGTTCCTCTCAGTTCTTTAAATCTAAATTTATGGTGTAATACAATTGGTGAAAATGGTGCAAAGTATTTAGGAGAAGGAATTTCAAAGTGTGTTACTCTCAATTCTTGTAATCTAGAACTCGGTAGTAATAGTATTGGTGATAATGGTGTAAAATATTTAGGAAAAGGAATTTCAAAGTGTGTTACTCTCACTTCAATACATCTAGATCTAAATTGTAATAGCATTAATTAGAATGGTGCAAAGCATTTAGGAAAAGGAATTTCATAGTATGTTACTCTCACTTCTTTAAATCTAAATCTTGATGGTAATCGTATTGGTGATAATGGTGCAATATATTTAGGGGAATCAATTTCAATGTCTGTTAATCTCACTTCTTTAAATCTAGAGCTCAATAACAATAATATTGGTGAGAATGGTGCCAATTATTTAGGAGAAGAAATTTCAAAGTGTGTTACTCTCACTTCCTTATTTCTAAATACCAGTGATAATATTGTTTGGAATCGCGGTGTAAAGTTTTTAGTAAAAGGTATTTCATGTGTTACTCTCACTTCTTTAAAACTGAATCTCAAATATAATTTTATTGGTGAGGATGGTGCAAAGTATTTAGGAGAAGGAATTTCAAAGTGTGTTACTCTCAATTCTTGTTATCTAGAACTCGGTAAAAATAGTATTAGTAAGAATGGTGCAAAGTATTTAGGAGAAGGAATTTCAAAGTGTGTTACTCTCACTTCTTTAAATCTAGATCTAAATTATAATAGTATTGGTGAGAATGGTGCAAAGTTTTTAGGAGAAAAAATTTCATAGTGTGTTTCATTCAGGTCTTTAGATCTAAATCTCCAAAATAATAGTATTGGTGATAATGGTGCAAAGTTTTTAGGAGAAGAAATTTCATAGTGTGTTTCATTCAGGTCTTTAAATCTTAATCTCAAAAATAATAGTATTGGTGATAATGGTGCAAAGTATTTAGGAGAGGGAATTTCAAAGTGTGTTACTCTCGCTTCTTTAAAACTATTTCTCAAGGATAAAAGTATTGGTGATAATGGTGCAAAGTATTTAGGAGAGGGAATATCAAAGTGTGTTACTCTCACTTCTTGTAAGCTAGAACTCAATGATAGTAGTATTGGTGAGAATGGTGCAAAGTATTTAGGAGAGGGAATTTCAAAGTGTGTTACTCTCACTTCAATAAATCTAACTCTATCATGTACTTGGATTGGTGATAATGGTATAAAGTATTTAGGAGAAGAAATTTCAAAGTGTGTTACTCTCAATTTTTTAGATCTAAATCTCATTTGTAATAGTATTGGTAAAAATGGTGCAGAGTATTTAGGAAAAGAAATTTCAAAGTGTGTTAATCTCACTTTCTTAAATCTAAGACTCAATCATAATGATATTTCGAATTATGGTGCAGAGTATTTAGGAAAAGGAATTTCGAAGTGTGCTAATCTCACTTCTTTAAATCTTTAACTCTTTCGAATTGGTATTGGTTACAATGGAGAAAGATTATTAGAAAAAATGGTTATCAAGGCTAAAAGATTGATACGATATTACATTTCATATTATTGACAATAGTACAGTGAATATTTTAAAAGGTTTTTCTCAGTGTTTAACTCTCTAAAACTAAATTACTATTAATAATAATATAATAAGCATATGCAAACACATCATCCCTGATGAAGATTCCTTTGGGTTGAACATAAAATATATC
>Ga0302271_10000432_pt1 | contig 41029 bp, 82 predicted proteins | sample III_Bog_N1_1_FD_198767 | JGI IMG/M metagenome (GOLD analysis project Ga0302271, IMG submission 198767) | Peat permafrost microbial communities from Stordalen Mire near Abisko, Sweden - III_Bog_N1_1 | ecosystem: Environmental > Terrestrial > Soil > Wetlands > Peat | place: Sweden: Abisko...
GATATAATTGGTAAAAATTCAATTGTTATTGGAGTTACTGCAACACCTTTTAATCCTAAGATGGTTGAAGTATTTGATAAGATAATATATGAAATGACTTTATTAGAAGCTATTAAAAGTAATTATTTAGTAGAACCAAAAGCAAGAAAAGTATATACAAATACAGATATATCAAATGTCAAAACTATTGGAGGAGAATTTATTCAAAAGCACCTAGAAGAAGCTATCAATAATGATGATAGAAATAATATAATTGTAAAATCTTATTTAGATTATGCAACAGATAGAAATCACACTATAATATTTGCAAGTGGAATTGACCACGCTAATGCGATAACTAAATGTTTTCAGGATAATGGTATAGATGCAAGGTCAATTGATAGCACACTTGACTCTATACAAAGAAAGAATACATTAGAAGATTTTAAAAACGGTAAGTTTAAAGTATTAGTAAATATTAGTATATTAACAACTGGCTTTGATTTTCCTGCTTTAGATTGCGTTATAATGGCACGTAGTACTAAATCAAGGATATTATATATGCAATGTTTAGGAAGGGTTTTAAGGCTATCAGAAGGAAAAGAGAACGCACTTATAATAGATATAGATGATATAGTAAATAAGTTTTCATTGATTAATATTGATAGTATATTTAATATAACTTTTCACGATGACGAAACATTAACAGAAGCTGAGGAACGAATTAAAATAGCAGATAAAGAAGAAAAAGAACGTTTAATACTAGAACAGGAAGAAAGAGAAAGACAAAAATTAGAACAATTAAAACTTGAATCAGAAGAAATAGACTTATTCAATTCTAATATTAAGAATGTTTATGAATATTCTAGCCTTGATTGGTTTGAATGGTATTATAATAAAAACATATATTATATATTAAGTTTGAATGATAAAATTGATATTATATTAACTAAGATTGATGATGAATTTATTTCTTATAGGTATGAAAATAAACTATTAGAAGAATATGAAAGAAATGAGAATTTAAAAGAACTGGTTGATAATATTGATAATATGGCATATACATATGGAAGTAGCTTTATAGACAAGAATGCCAAATGGAAGAAAGACAAGCCAACTGATAAGCAAATAGCGTGTATTAAAGGTAACTGGAAAGTATATACAAAGTTTGATTGTCATAAATATTTTAAAAGCAGAGCTTTATTTTTTACATTTAAGGATATGAATAATTAAATAAGTTTAAAGGATATATTAATTTATATCCTTTTCTTTTTATACAGTTTTAATTATAGTCAACTTTTATCCACACAACGAAAAAGAGACTGCCTAGGCTATTCCTAAGTAATCTCTAACTTCATTTCTGATACTCTATCATAAGAGCTATCCTAGTTCGTCTATTTCTATTTAAAGCTTTATAAGTCCTAATTTAAGTTGCTTTGTCTTAGGTTGTTATGTTGTGTTCTTTTGTTAATCTAAATATACCATCATATCAATTATTATTAAAACGTCAAAAATAACTAAATAACGTATTAAACTAATAGTTGTCTTTAATTATCTCTAGTTTACTCTGTTTTTCGTAGTATTTCACTTTATTTATATTTTAATATGTTACTAGATTTATTAATTATCTGCAAAGGATTGTTATTTAAATTACAATAAGGTACATAAAATTAAACTATATAACTAATTAAAATAATACTTGCAATTATCTAAAACTTCTATATAATAAGTATTATAGTAATTAAATAAATAATAAATTTATAGGAGTGATAATAATGAATATATTAACAAAGGAATCTTTACAAACTCAATTTTTTACATATGAAGGAATAATGGAATATAATAACTTTAGAATAATTGCAGGATATGAAGATAGAATCAATTATGAAGGTAAGGAAGTCCATCAAGCAATGCATGCAATAATATACAATACAACAACTAAAGAGATAATATATAATAGTGGTAATAATTTGTTTTTAGAAAATGGTTTTTTACTTGTATATGCAGATACATTATTGAAATTAGTAGAAAAATATATAAATGATAGCTGGAACTTAAACAAGTTATTAGATTCATTCTTTTATGATTTTAGTTTTTTTAAATTTGATAGAATTAAAAAGCAATTTGAAAATGAAGAAATAGAAGCTAAAAAACAAATAGAACAAACTGCAATTGAAAATGAAAATACAGAACTTGAAAATGAATTAAAAGGTATATGCATCAACAATGAATTAAAATTAATCAAAAGTTTTACACGAATGTATATAGTAAAGTTTAAAGACAAGAGATGTAATAAAACAATAAGTACTACAGATACATTAATCAAAATAATAAATGATGAAAGTTATAAAAATGAATATAAGATTATATATAGTAATAATAATACATGTGATTGTAAAGATTATAATATAGCACTAAAAGAAGCAATAAAAATATGTAGCTAAATATCCATTTAAGAGTTGTTAATAAATAGCAACTCTTATAAACTTAATAACTAATTAAAATAAATATCAAAAATCTATTGCAATATAAAAACCATAGGAGTAATATAGACTTAACAACAAATTACATATAAATTATTTAAGGAGATGTTAAAAAATGTATAACTTTAAATATGGCAGAAAAATGAGACAAAAGTTATTTATAATGGCAACTAAAGGCAAAATAGAAATATGTATAGAACTAAATGTAATAGAAGAAACAAGCAAAATAAACTGGATTGTAAACAGAACAAACGGTAACGACAACTTTATAAATACTCTAGGAACTAAACAAGATGCAGAATTAATACAACAAGCTGAGGAATTTGCAAAGGGATTAAAACAATATACAGAGATAATTGAAAAGTATAACTAGGAATTATAGTAATTATAGTTCCTTTTCTTATGTCATTAAATAACGCTCACATAACAAAAAAAACAAACACATTGATAACTAACACTACAATAAACTTAAACACGCTTAAAACGTCTAATAACGTGATTGTAAAGTAATATAGTATGAGTAATAAACTTTTTATAATCTATAATTAGTAACAGATATCTAAATCAATATAAACTAAACAATTATATAATATTTATACATTTTAAATTAATAATATACATTTATTATTATCAATTAATAAAAATATACTGTTTAAAACAAGTAAATAACTTATTCATATTATCAAGTGAGACAGTCCTAACTTGGAAAATATTCATTTTTTATGCAATATACAATAAATTTAAATAAACTAAGAAGTATATTAAAATATAACTTGAACTATATAAAGTATAGATGTATAATACAGAAAAGGTAGTAAATACATAAAGTTATCAAATTTATTATATAGGAGTGATTAGAATGCAATGTGCAAAATGTGGAAGAGAAGTTAAATATCTATTTTATTTTGAGGGTATCGGATATGGTTCAGAATGTTTTAAAACTGTAACAGGAATGACAGTAGAAGAACATGAAAGTAATCAAAGAATCAAAAAGGAAAAACAAACTAAAGAAGAATTTATATTAAATAATCCAATTATATATGTTTGCATAGATAAAGATTCTTATAATAAAAAAGATAGTTTAAAAGCTAACAAATTTCAATATCATTATAAATGGTGGATAGGATTTAATATAGAAGGATTAGAGGAATTAGAATTTTTACAATTTAGTACAGAAGAATATTTTCAAGGTTGGGGATATTGTTATAGTTCAAAAACTGCTTATGAGTTTTTAGCATCTTATGAAGAAGATGAAAAAAGTTTATATAGAGAAATAGAAACAGAATTAAAAAAGAAAGATACTAGCAACTGGATAGGACAAGAAAAAGAAAAGGTACAATTAAAAGTTACACTTAATAAAATAACAGGATATAGCAACGATTTTGGATGGACTAATATATACATCTTTAAAGATGAAAATGATAATACATTAACTTGGAAAACTGCAAAAGATATGGAATGGGAAGAAGGACAAGAAATAGAAATAAAAGCAACAGTAAAAGCACATGAAGAATATGATTGTAAAAAACAAACTAGCATATTAAGAGTAAAAGAAGTTTAACAATTAAAGGTGGTAATCAATCCACCTTTTTAAAATAGATGGTATAATAATATAAAAAATGAGGGGGTATAAATGGAAATAGATTTAATTAGAATAAATTTACCTAGGAATTTAAAATCTATGTACTCTGATGGAGCTAAAGAAAAAGATAAGGAATTATTACAGGAATACATAGATGCGTTAACAGATGAAGAGATAATAATATTTAATGAGATTAAGAATGATTTAAAATATAGCAGAATTAAGAATAACATAACTCATAATTCAATACAATTAATGCTAAAAGTATATGATAATACTAGTATAAAAACTTTTCCATATATTAATAAAATAGCTTGTAAAAATTGGTCAATCGGAGATGGTACTTTTGCTTTTTCTCTTTACTTATTAGATAAAAGTGAACTTAGAGATAGAATATATAGTAGTTTTAGAGTTAAGGATTGTTTATTAAAAAAATATAGTTTTGATGTACAAGAGGTATTTAGTTCAATAAATGATATAGAAATATTTTTAAAAAGAAAGTATTTAATATACATTACTACAATACGTCCACAATCAATTCTAAAGCACTTTAATAATATAAACGACAACTAATACTACTAAACAATTACAACCTTTAAAACGTCTAAAATTAAATTAGATAATATGTTAAAGAAACTATTGACATATATAAAACATAAGAGTAATATAATAATTAACAGATACATAAATATTTAAATTATTAAAAGGGAGTTGGAATTTATGAAAATTGAAGAATTAAAAATGAATAAAACAGAATTAAATGATACTTTGGAAGGTGTAATTGATAACTTAAGTGAGGATAATATAAGAGATTGGTTAAAATGGATGATTAACACACAAAGTAAAGGAACAAAAGAAACTATGTTGAAATATTGGAATAATACAGAAGAATTAAAAAGAGGTTTAGAATATAGTGGAATTATAGAAAGTTAGGAACTACAAAAAATAGTTCCTTTTCTTTTTAATATAATTATATATAGTATTTAATACCGTATTAAAGAGTAGATAAAACTGTAATTTTATACGCTTTAAAAGTAAATTAAGAAATATATTAAATTACTAATATAAATGTATTGACTTGTAATGTCATAGTGGTATACTAATATTAATAAAAGAATTATATTATATAAAAGGGGTGCTGAATATGAAAAATGAATGGACTTTAGTGACTAAAGAAGCTTTTCAAGAATTTAACAAAAAGAACTTTTTAGCAATAGTTAATCATAGAAAAGATTTTAAATTTTATGGAAATGCAAGTCATATAGCTTTATCAAAAATGAATATTAAAACTAAAGAATATTATATAATTAGTAGTAGAATAGAAACTCCAATAAAAGAAGAAAGATTCTTTTATGAAATAGAAGTAGAAAATTTAAAAAATGGTAATATATTTTTAACTAAAGATGATGCTTATGGAATTAATGAAATAGAAGCATATAAAGTAATGTGTGAAGAAAACTTAAAACTAGATTTTGAAGTATTAAATGCAAAAGTAATTTAAGGATATATTAAAAGTATATTCTTTTTCTATATTAATTAAATAACATATTAAATCACAAATAAAACGTAATACTAAGATAAACAGAGTAAAACGGAGTATATTAAAGATAACTATTACTTTAATTGATTATATAGTTAAATTTGCCTGTTTTAAAGTTGTTAGTAGTTTGATATACTAAATACATAGAAGAGATACATAAAAGCAAAATAAATTAAAAGAAATAAAGGAGTATGATAATTATGAAAATTATAAAAGTTGAAAAGAAAAATGATGATGAATATTTAGTAAGATTTGAAGGTGGAAATGTAGCCTTTTGGGGAAAAGATTTTATGAAAGATAAAATGAGAAAAGAAGAAGATACAAACAATTGGATAGAAATGTTTAATGCATTCAATAGTTAAGGAATTGTAGAAAACAGTTCCTTTCCTTTAAACTTTCAATAAAATCTTTAATTTATCACAATTTAAAAACATATTAAAAGGAGTATGATAATTATGAATAAAGAATTAAACAAGATTATAGATAATTTAGACAAAGAGAGAATGCAGGACTTACTTAAATGGATGGTAAATACACAAAGTGAAGAAACTAAAGAAAACATGTTAAAATATTTCAAAAATAATGAAAAATCAGATTTAATTTTTATTAAAAACATTTTAGAAATTGATGTTGATGGACTAAAAGGAATTAATCATTATACTATAAAAGCAATGTATAATAAAATAGATGGAGAAGGCTACGCAACGCTAGTGCATAAGTTAATTGATGAAGTTGATTATACATGGAATAATATAGAACGTGACGGAGGAATTGCACAAGTTAATAGAGATTTTAAAGAAACTTATGGATTGGAATAAATTAGAAAGGAATTGATATTATGAATATAAGACAAAAATTACTTTACAGTTTTGCGAAATGGGATTATAGATATAATAAAAAGTACTTTAATACTAAAAAGACTTTTAAACGTAGCTATTTGTTTACAAAATTGAATTATATACATATTAGTGATGAAGAAATAAAAAGTATATTAGAATGTAGAAGAGAAAAATGTTTATAAATATTATTAAACCACATAAGGAGCTTGAAAGAGTTCCTTTTTAACGTCCATAATCAAAAACCTAGAATAACACTCTAAATCATTTAAAACCTCATACAAGCCATAAGAACGGTATTACATGTTATAATGTAACCATCTAATAAAACTATATATAATAAAGTACCTTAACTAGTATACAACAGGGATAAACCCACATCAGAATAACAATATAAAATAAACTATAAAACATATTAAAATAACAATAAACTAAGAAAAGCGGAGCAAATGGAAGGTATTTTAAGCTAGTATTATTATAATATGTTATTATAGCGTTATTTGGTTGTTTTCTAATGTTGGTATTGATGGTATATTTAATACATGGAAGAGATACAAACACAAATAACAAATTAAAAGGAGATGTATTAATATGACAACATATGTAAGAGATATAATAAACGCAATGAGAGAAAACGCAACTAAAGTAATAATGGTAGCAATTAACAAATTATCTGAAATGGATATCGAATTACTAAAAGAATGTGAAAAGTTATATAATGCAACAATCAAATATGCAACAGAATACGATTTATTTACAACTGATAATAATGCAGTAGTAATTGCTTAAATATATAATGAATTAGAATAATAGTAAAAATATAAATTAAAAGGGGATATGTAAAATGTTAGAAAAATTATTAATGGAAACTTTAAATATTAAAACTAGAAAAGAAATAAACTCAGATAGAATAAGACCACTAGACTTAAATTCAGAATGTGACTTAGCTTATATAAGATGTCAATTTAAAAGATTTATAGCTAGAAATAAAACAGTAAATACAATTAAAGCATATTACACTTGGGATAATGCTTATACTATTACTAGAGAGTCATTCGTAAAAGGTTGGGAAGGGTTAGAAGGAAGAGAAAATATAATTAAATCTCTAAGAACTGCAATAATGGAATCTAAATCAGAAGGAACACCAGTATTTTCAATTAAAATTAGCTAATATGTAGGCTTGTGAGTGTTATTTCCAGCACTCAAATACAAATATATTAAGTTAAAAATAAAAGGCTTAAATAAGCCATAAGGAGTGTTAAAAATGAAAAAATTAAATTTAAAAATCGGTGAAAAATATACAGTACTAGAAACTATGGACTTATTACCAACTAGAATTTATGGAACTCTAAAAGGTTATTATTATAGTGATTATGCACAACATAAAAATGCTTTATATATTTATATACAAAGACCAAGGTATAAAAAAGTAAACAGAATAGTATTAACAACAGATACGTTTTATATTTTCAAAGGAGAATTTAAAGAGTGTTGGAACAAAGAAGAAAATTTTAATGGTAATGCAAGAATGACAGAACTAAAAAGATTTACATATGACAATTTAAAAGACAATGAAAATTTAGTATATAGTTTTCAAGGTAGAATAGATACATTTAGCATCAATAACGACTTTGAGGGACTAATAGACAATACGGGAGACTTTATATATAACAACGGTATAAAGGTAAAAGAAGCATCTGAGAATGATAGTTATATTGATTATATTAGAACTTTATTAACTAGATGCAATGTCAACGACTTATTAAATTATATTAAATTAGAAGGTTATACACTACTAGAAAACAGTATTAATAAGGCAGTAAAATATAACTGGTAAATAATTTATATTGATATAGTTATCTAAAATAAGGTAGCTATATCAATATAAAAAACTAAAAAATATATTAAATAAACACTTGACGGAATTTTAAAATCTATGTTATAATTAGATAACGAATTAAAACAATACTAAATATAAAATAAAGGTGGTTTTCAATATGAAAGTAAATGAATTTTTAAATAAAATAGTAGAATCTTATAATAAGGAATTTCCAAATAGCAAAATAATTGCTCAACTACATAATAGCAGGGGAAAAAGTATATATATAAAATGTATGTTAGCAGGTAGTAAAGAAGAATTAAGTAACGGTTATATATATAATGATATGTTTTCAATAGTATTTTGGGGTCATAATTTACCAAATGATATTACATTAGAAAGTGAAATTCCTGAAAATTTAATACTAGAGTGTAGCGAAAAAAGTTATGTAACAGTTCCAAACGATGTTTATATGTGCTATGGAAGAAGAAAGTTGAATTACAGAAAAACAACAGAAAGTGAAAAAATTATAAAATCATTAGATAACTTTTTCAAAAAATTAAAAATACAATTAAATGAGGATTTAGAAGAAAATAAAATACATGATAACTTCAAAGAATTATCAATAAACAAATTAAACAAATAGAAAAATAAGGTTTGTGGTAATCCTTAAAACCACTAATAAAAAGGAGTTTTAAAAATGAATAAATATTTAGAATTAAAAGAAAAACATTCAAAAGAGGTAAATATTTTTCCAATGATGTTTGCATTTAGTCAAAAACAATTTGATGAGGGTATGGAGAAACTTGGATTAAATAAAGATGATACAAAGCAAATAGTTTCAATTGGTGCTGGAGGATTTATTAAAAAAACTGATTCCGAACTACTCGATAAAATGTTTGAGGAACAAAGCAAAGAAAGAAAAGTAGCTATTGAGAATGATATTGACGGAACTAATTTCGTAAAAGATATGTTTAAATATGAATTAAATAATCACGAATATTGCTATACTAGAGGCACTCAAGATACTTTAAATGCTTTAGGCTATACCATAGAGGAAATAAGAGCCGATAAGAAACTATTAAACGGTTTAAATCTAGCAATACAAGAGTGTAAAAATGAAGATAATGATTAAATTAATTATAGAGATAGCATAAAAAACTATCTCTTTCTTTATCTAAAAAACTATAAAATAAATTAGAGAAATAGTAAATATATATTGACATTATATCTATAAAATGATAATATTAAATTAATCCAATAACACATTAAAAAATAATTCAAAAGGTGGTAATGATATGGATACAATAAAAAATTTAACTGATATAGAATTAGTAAAAAAATATAAATTAGCTAGAGAAAACTTTTTAAATTCAATAGACGGAACACAAGAAGAGAAACAAACAGAAAATACATATTCTAAACTATCAGAAGAACTTAATAAAAGAAATTTAGATTTAAGAGATTTTTAATATGTAAATACTATTAGAATTAATAAAAGGGAGATAATACAATAAATGCAATTATATGCAAATGAGATAGTTCAAACAATTAAAGTTTGTAAAGAAACTACTATAGCAATAATTAAAAGTAGATTAACAGATGAAGAAATTAATATGATTGGAATTTTTGCAGTAGAATATAAAAAATCAATAATATTTGGAACTACTCATGATGTTATATTCAATAAAGATAGTAATATACTAGTCATTAAATAGCCTTAATCCAAGCTTTAAGCATAACAGGATAACTATATTAGATTAACTTTATAAATGCTTAGACGGTCAATTAAAGCTATTTTATAAGCTAATAACGTATTAAAACATATAGGAATTTAGTAACTAAAATAAAAAATATGAGGTGATTCAATGTTTTTAGGATATCCAATAATAAGTTGGTTAGGGTTGGGATTGTATGGGATTTTTATATTAATATTATTTACTGGAATATTTGCAGTAAGTTGTAAGGCAGATAATTATTATCAGCATGAGTTAGATAAAAGAAAAAAATTAAATCAATTCAGGATGCGACAAAAGAAAAAAATTATTGTATATAAAAGTGTATCATGAGTATAAATAAAAAAATTAAATAATAGATTAAAATATATAAAATATTTCTTGACATTAGATTAATACTTCTATATAATTGTAAATAAGATAAGAAATTACATAAAAGAAAAAATAATATTTGAGGGAGTTTGATAAATATGAGTAAATTGTATATAGTATTTGAAGATAATGGAGCAGGAAAAATGTGGATAGATGAAGTTGATACAGACACAAATTGGAGTTATCAAGAAGTTGGAGGTCATCATGCAAATAATGTATTTGAAAGTACTTCCAGAGAAGAGTGTGAATCATATGTTAAGTTAGAAATAAAAGATTCAACCAAATTTGTTATATTTAAAACAAGAGATATAAATGGAGAAGAATGTTATTTTTGGTCTGAAATGAATTGTTGTTCTGGAACTTATCAAGAAATTGGTGGAAGTTATTCCGACTTTATAACTGAATTTAAAACAGAAGAAGAAGCAAAAAAATATGTAGAAATTAATAATTAAGGAACTGGAGAAATCCAGTTTTTTATTACTTAGATATAAGTTATCAAATACAACATAATGAGTTAAGATAAAAAGTCTATTTTATTTGGAATTTTAAAGAAAAATATTTTAGTATTATTTTAATTTGTTATTGACTTTAATTGAAAACAATGATAATATAGTAAATAAGAAGTACATAACGAATTAAAAAAATATGAGGAGTGGTTATAATGGAAACTATAAAAGTAAAAAATATATTAGGATATGGAAATGAATTAAGCGAAATGAGAAAAGCTAAACTTATTAATACTTTAGATAAACAATATAGATATGATGGAATTATATTACATAGATATGAATTTATAATCAATAGAGTATTAGAAGGATTAAAAACAGAATTAAAAGAAAATTATAGTTACTATAGTAGAAAAATAGATGCAGATACAAAACCAAAAACATTATATAAATTAAAATCAGAAGATGATTCTTATTATGAAATAACAAAAGTGGAATATGATTTTGCTACATGGTTAATTGAAAATAATATAATCACAATTGAAAAAGTAAGAGAATTTGAATTAATAGAATATAATAGAGTAAAAGAGATTGAACGACTAGAAGCAGAAAGAATAGAAAATGAAAGTCAAGAACAATTAAGAAAAGAAAAAGAAGAACAAGAATTTAAAAACTGGTTAGAATCTGAAATTAATCTATATAATAATATTGATAAATTAGAAATAGCAAAAGCAATATATCAAGATAAAATAAACCAATGTAGTATAGATTTATGTAAAAAAGTATTATTTTTAATAGAAAATATTGATAATGAAAAATGTAGAAGAGATTTAATGTCTAGATTGAGAAATCATAATCCAGCTAGTAGAAAAGTATTTTATCATGTAACTGGAATAAGATTACCTAATACAGATAAAGCAACTATAGAATTATTACAAAATATATCTAGTAATGATTTTAAAGAATCAATAGAATATAAAATAAAAATTAAAGAAGAACCTAAAGAATTAATTAAATTCTATAGAAAAAATAAAGATGAAATAATAATGGCTGAGGGTGAAGAATTAAAAAACAAATACGATATGCAGTTGTATATTTATTTTGATATAGATAAGGACTATTATATAATAGTTGAAGGTAAAACAGGTATGACTTTAATGAGTGGTGATAGAAACAAGACTACACTATTAAAAACATTTAAGGAAAGAATGACAGATGATTTAATTAAAAGAGTAAAAGAACAAATAGAATATTTAGTAAATACTAATGGAGAACTACCAAAAGCAATATAAACCATTCAAAGACTAGCAAAAGAAAAAATATATTGCTAGTCTTTCTTTACATCTATAAAAACCACAACAAACGTATCAAACGACCTTGTAATCAATTCTATATCTAAACTAATGCAATTCTACCTATAACATAACAAAGCCTTAAATAGCCTATACAAGCATTAAACGTGCTTATAATAAATACAATCTATCAGCACAGGATAAACAATATATAATAAAACTGAATAACTAATTAAATTAAAAATAAATGAAATGCTAAGAGAAATGGAGTAAACGAGAGACAATTAAAGCTAAGTATTATTTTAATACGTTATATAGTTATATTTGAGAGTATACAAGTATTTTATAATTTGGTATTATTAGATTATAGAAAAGGACAGAAAAAATAAATAACAGATTAAAAAAATAAATATTAAAGGAGTAATGTAAAATGTCAAATTATGATAACTTAATTAATAAGGTAAATGAAATTAAGGAGTTCAAAGAATTTAAAAATAAATACATGTTATTAAAAAATAAAATAGCAGAAATTGAAGCTATAGAAGAAGAATGTGGAAAAGAAATTTTAAAAAATAATATTTTTAATATAAATGAAGAAGGTTATAAATTAAGATTAAAAAGAAATCCTAATTTAGATAAAAGAATATTAGAATCTAATGAATCTTATCTTATGAATAAGGAAGATTTAGAAAAATATTTAAAATTACTACATGAAGCAAGAACAGAAAAAGGTATTAAAGCGAAAGATTGGGAAAATTCATCTACATTTGTATTATTTGAAGAAATGAAAAAATATGAACATGGATTAGTGAATATAACAATTGAATTAGCACCAATAGAGATAAAAGAAAAAATAGTTCAATTATTTAATAATTATAAATATAGAGATAAAGCTATAGAAACAATGATTAATGTAAAATAACAATAAGTAAGTTTGATAAGGAACGTGAGAGTCGCCGAAACTGGTGTAATGCCAGTCACTTACGAAATAAAAAATCACCTCAAGACATTCAAGAAAAGCGTAAATGAAATCTAGCGCAACGCTAGAAATTAAATTAAAAAAATATATTAAAGAAATAGATGAAAGTTATTGACAGTGTAGGAGTAGAAGAGTAAAATAATAATTAGATAAGGAGTTGAAAAGTTATGGCTAGAAAAAAATTTATATGTAATGAAATTACAGTACAACTAAGAACTGATTATGAATTATTTATGACAACAGAAAACCATAAATATACTTATCAACTAGCAAATATTTATAATGATAGCACTGTAGAAGTGAATGGAACTACATATGATAATGATAAATTTCATGAAATATTTACTAGAAATATAGTTTAAATAATAGATTAAATGAGGGGATATTAAAATAAAAAAAATATTCCCCGAAGAAAAAAATTTTATAGGAGCTGATAACATGAATTCAAGTATTTTCGTATGTAATTTATCACAAGACAAACAAAATAAAATAAAAAAATTAGTTACAAAACATTTGAAAGTAGAAGGACTTGAAGTTGATAAAATAAAAGAAATTGTTGGAAATGTTATGTCTGATAGATTAGTAAATATTGAGGAAATTGTGGATATTAGTCAGTTTTTATAAAAAATAATTTAATAGGATGGTGTATTGATATGAGTATGTATAAATTTTTAAATAATAAAGAAGAAATGGTAAAGGTAAATTTAAAGTCATTTGATGAAGCAAATAAGTATGCAGAAAAAAATAATTTAGTATCATTGACTATGAAATATGATGATTTTATAAAAGCATTTAATAGTAAGATAGAAAAATTTAAGAGCCATGTAAAATATACCGAATTATTAGAACAATCAAAACAAGCCAAGATATATAATACTATGAGTGGTTACAATTCGATTGTAGCTCATGACTTTATAAAAAGAATTATAACTATGCCAGCAAAGTATATTGAAGATTGGTTAGAAGAAAAAAATAATTTAGAATGGTTAGCTGAATATAAATAATAGATTAAAAAGCATATAAAACATGAATTTCATCACAACATTAATTTTTGATAATTTTCTACTTATAAGATATAATATTAAATGAAACGGAGTGAGTAATAATGACCAATGACACTATTAAAAGAGGTATTAAAAAAGTATTAGAAAAAGAAGAAATTATTATCAATAACGTATCTTTCTCTAAGGTAAAAAGAATAGACCTTAGAACGTCCATACATCAAATTATATTAAGTTTAGATAGTATAGATGGTGTAGAAATAGACCGTTTAAAATCTACGGTAGATAATTATTTATTTGAGAATAATATAGACTATATGGGGTTATTATTAGATATATAATAAATCAAGGAGAAAATATAATTATGGAATTTGAGATAAAAGAAAAATGTACTATATTAAATATTTATTATCAAAAAGAACATAGATATATTGATATTATAATTGATGCAGAAGATTTAAAAAAAGTAAAAGATAAAAAAATTTATATAGCTTTAGAAGATGGTAAATATAAACCTCGAATATATAATGGAACACATTATATGAGATTACAATCATTTCTAACACCAAATTTAAAAATATCATATTCTAAAAATAGAAATCATTGTGATTGTAGAAAAGATAATATTACTTCTTCACCTTTAGAAGTAATAGGATTAGTTGAAGAAAATTCTATAAAAATGAAAGCGTCTTCCCTTAAAATGAGTAAAGAAAAAAGAGAAAATATAACTAGGGGTTCAAGGGAAAACAGATACACAAAAGATTATTCTAACAAATTACAGGAAGATAAGTTGGGTGAAAAGAATATAAGTGCATTATTAACATGGGATTTAGTTAATCAAATTAGAAAAATTTCAATAGACGAAAATATATCTCAATATGAATTGGCAAATATGTTCAATGTAGGAAGGGCAACAATTGCAGATATAATTAATTATAGAACGTGGACAGTTAATCCAAAACTTAAAGAAAGAGTATATAAAGATGATAATATTAAAGTTATTAAGAAAATAAATGATATTAGTGATGTGCAATTCAGTTATAATGATATGTATTTTGATAATATTTTACTAATGTTTGAAGATGAATTTTTATATATAGAAAAATTATCTATACAAGGATTAATTTATATAGAGCAAAGAAACATTGATGGGAAATGTTTAGCATCAGTAGATATTTATATTCCAGTAAACAAAAGTAAGCTTATGAAAAAGTTTTATAGTATTGCTAAAATGAATCCTAGAAGTAAGGGAAGGGAATATTTTTATAAGTTTATAGATAAAGCTTTTAATCAATTAACTGATAAGGAAATATAAAAATATAATATTCTTTATCAGTTAAGATTAATATAGAAGTCGTTAAAATACTCATTATACTTCCAGTGAAAAGAAACTAGATAATTAATTAAAATAATAGTTAAAAAGTATAGACAAGCATAAAATATAAGAGTATACTAAAATTAGATTAAGAAATAGATTAAAATAATATAGTAGGAGTTGTTGAGATATGAAATATAATTATGAAACTCAAAGAAAAAATGCTTTTATAATATGCAATGGTAAACTATATGAAGGAGATATTCATTTTGATTGCATGTTTAAAGCTTTAGATGAAGTAGTGGGAGAAGATGAATTAGACTATAATTTTGATAAATATTTTAATATGGAAGAAAAAGAACTTTCTAAATTATTAGGAGATGATATTCCCAAGGGAGAAATAGCAATGGTAGATAATATCAAAATTTTAATATTATACGCAGAAGAAGAATTGAAAAAAGTTAAAGAATATTATAATAATTTTCCAACATACCTACATTCAATATATGGAGAAATAGAAAAGATAGCATAATAAATTAATATTAAGGAGTTGAAAACAATGAATATATTTCAAAGTGAAAATGGATTTTTGCAATTAAATGTACAAGATAAAAAAATTACTTTAACATTAGAACAAATAGATGAATTAGAAATTGACACTAATTATAAAACTAGTATATGGATTGACCATGATAAATTTATAAAAGCTTATGGATTACCTTTTTAGAAAATAAAAAATTAAATTGAAAACTTATTCCATAAGCTGATAATTTGATATAGATTAAGACTAACTTAAAAATAAAAAAATTAAGTTAGTCTATAGTAGCATTTAAAAATAAAAAAAATATTTGAAAGGTCGTGTATAAGGTGCTGATATAAAATAAAAAAATTAATAATAGATTAGAATAATAAAAAATAATTATATGAAAGAGGTAGAGAGATGAACAATGAAAATACAATACAAGAATTTTTTAATGAAAAATTTGGAACAGTTAGAGCAATAAATATTAATGATAAGATTTATTTTGTAGGAAAAGATATTGCAGAAATATTAGGTTATGTTAATCCAACTAAAGCAATATCAACACATTGTAAAGGTGTGTCCAAAATGGGAATACCTTCAAAGGGTGGAATACAACAAATGTCTATTATATTAGAAGGAGATATATTTAGATTAATAGTTAAATCTAAATTGCCATCAGTAGAAAAATTTGAATCTTGGGTAATGGATATAGTATTACCAGCTATAAGGAAAGATGGTGGATATATTGATAAAGAAGAAAAAGTAATCACTGGCGAAATGTCTGAGGATGAATTAATTTATAAAGCTATGCAAATGATGGATAAGAAAATACATAGGTTAGAAGAAGAAAAAATATTATTGCAAAATGAAAATGCAGAAATGAAACCCATTGTCAGTTTAGTAGATAAATTTATTAATACAAACGGATGCTATGATGTGGGAACTTATGCAAAGATTCTAGAGTCCAAAGAATTAGGTAGAACTAGATTATTTACGTGGTTAAAAGATAATAAAATTCTAATGTCTAATAACGTACCTTATCAAACGTATGTTGATTATTTTAAGGTTATTCCAGTAGTAAATCAATATACTCATAGAACAGACTATAAAACGTTAATAAAGCCAAAAGGAATTACATACATATATAAAAGGTTAGTTAAAGACGGAAAAGTATTTAATAAACCTTTAGAACAAATAGTTGAAGAATTAAGTAATCTTAATAAAGTTAGTTAATACTACATAATAAGTTAAAATAAAACTTGCATATCATTATAATATTAATTGTTAACTAAAAAATAAATTCAATAAGGAGTTAAATTATGGAATCATATATAAAAGCTGAAAGAATATTGCATAAAATGATTAGAGAAGGTAAGGCAACTATAAAAGGACATAACGGTGATGATGAATATTATGATAAAAATGGGCATCAATTAGCAACTATATATAGTGTAGATGATGAAACATTTTTATCCATTCAAGAAGATTCATTTTTAGAATTAATGGAAGAACAATAAATAATGATAAAAACATTTTAAGGATTATATAGAAATATAGTCCTTTTATCATATCCAATACTACAAAACAGACAAGTCACAAGCTACACTAAACCACCTATAATATAATTAAGGTACAATTGCATTACTCTATATAAACACGCTTAGAACGTCTGATAGTGAGTTTAAATAAATTCTAACTGTTGGTAAACTTTTTAAATTATTTTCATAATATGCTTGATTATTATTCTAATATATTATATACTTTATGTAAGGTAAGAAATAGAAACACTTCAAGGACATTTAAGTTAGACGGAATATTGTTAGTGCAAAGCTAACGCACATAGTTTAGACAGTTAATACATAGAAAAAATAATATATTAAAAAAGGAGTTGATAGAAATGACTGCATTAATATTAATTGTAGCAGGAATACTTGCATTAGTAACAATTATTGAAATGATTAAATGTGGTATCGGAATTAAAAAAGCAATTGGAGAATTATAAAATAAAAAATTAAATATGAGGGGTGATAATATTATGATAAAGTTAAATGAATTAAAAGAAGATAATACTATATGGAGAATATATGAGGATTCCGATATTGTTAAATATATTAACATTAGATATTTTAATAATTATGGTTCAGAAGGCTATTTATCATTTACTTATGGAGATGAAAGCAATTATGATATAGATTATGGTTATCCATATGCTTGTTTATATCAAAGAGATGAAAAAGATTTATTCTATTCTAAAGATAAAGTATTAGTTGAAATAGAAAATCGTAAAAATAAATTAGCAAATGAATTAAAAGATAAAAATAAATTAATTGAATTTTTGTATAATAAGTCAAAATCAAAGCTTACTGGTATAGAAATTAAAGTATGTGAAGAATTATTAAAAAGTAAATAAGTTAATAAATAGTAAATTTTATTTAAAGTGGGAGGGTGAGATTATGAGAAAAGAAGAAGAAAGAAAATATAAAACATATGATATTGTTTATTGCTTAAAAGAAGATATAGCAGATGAATTATTTAAGTTATATAAGAGCAAAGGCTATTTAGTAGGATTATCAAGTGTAGAAATTTATGATGGAGTAAGGGGAAAACATGTTGTTGAAAAGTTAGATATATTAGAAGAACTCTCAGAAGAAGAATATAAAATAGCTGATGAAGAAGATTTTAAGTTTGAAAAAGAATTGGATGAAATACTAAAAAATAAATAATAGGAGGTAACTACATAATGAAATATAATTTCTTCAATCTAATAATAGAATACTGTAATAACAATCACATAAACGCTGATTTAAAGTTCATAGGAACTATTAATGATAAGATAAATGAGTTACTTAAACGTGGTACAGACGAGAACTGGATTGAGAATAATATTAGTTGCTTGTTGTAATTATAGTAGTATTGTATAAAAAATAAATCTAATAATATATTAAAATAATATAAAAATGTATTGCAATTAAGGTTGAGTATGATATAATAGATATAAGAAGTAAATTAAGGAAAATAATTCTAAGGAGTGATATTATTATGGCAAGTTTAAAAGAATTAAAAGAAAATAAATTATATGAAGCCACTAGTAGGAATAGGTATTATAATATTAATTATGATTCTGCTCCACATTATGCAAATCCATTAATTTGTAGTAATTGCAAGCATGATTTTAGAACAGTAGATACGACATATAGTAATTTTAATGAGATTATAGATTATGATTATTGTCCAAAGTGTGGTGAAAAGTTTACTGAATTTATTAATAGAGATGGAAATATAACTTCTAAGAACAAAAAATAAGAATAGAAAGAAAAGATAAAGTTCTTTGATTTAGCACATAACTATAAAAATATGTGCTAGAGTGAGAGAATTTAAAAAATAATTTATGAAAGATGGTGTAAAATAATGAGTATTAAAACTAGTATAATATTGTGGAGAGTAGGAAAATTAAATTATGCAAAAAAAGAAGATATAATAGTCGAATTTGAATCTAGAGAAAAATTTGATAAAGAATATATTAGAAGATTGGCAGAAGAAAAAGTTGGGTTTAAATTATATGATAATAATAATGAAAAACAAAAACAACTTGAAGATTTAAATAATTCGTTTGTTGATAAAACTGATACAGTAGAAATTAGATATCATGAAGAAATTAAATAATTTAGAAGAGTATAAGGATGGTGTATTAAATATGAATTATGAAGAAATAATTAAATATGTCCAATCTAGGTGTAAAGAAAATATTTTTAAAGAAATAGATAATTTCCTAACTAATTTAGATGATACTTGTGACGATACTATAGAACTGGAAAATAATAAGTTCAAGATAAGAAAAGAGATTATAAAAACTGATTATAATAATGGAATTATAGATTGTAAATATGATGTAATATTACAATAAATTAGTTCTTTCATTTGGAGATAATTAAAAATTAAGGGAGATGAATAAAATAATGAAAGTTAAGTTTAAAAATGACAAAGAACTCACACAAGTAACATGGTTAAATGAAAATAATAGAGGTCAAATGATTACAATTCATAAAGGTGATATCTTTAAAACTGGAGCATGGGGACATGGTGGCTATGAATCAGTTATTACAGATAAAGGTGAATGGATATGTGATGTTGATTGCAAAGAGTTTAATGAGTTATTTGAAGTTGTTATAGAAGACATAATAGGTCAAGAAAGATATTGGAAGTCTGATACAAACCATGAGAGATTTAGAGTTATAGAATTTGAAAAAGAACGTAAAGGACTTAAATATTATACAATAGAATATTTTACAACAAACAATAGAAAACAGTGCCAGGATGAAAAAACAATATTGGAAAAATCAATTTTATTAGAATTAGAATTAGAATTAGTTTCTGAATAAAAATTAAGGAGTGATATTTAATGAATAAAAATGATTATAAAAAATTAGAATTAGTTAAAGCAGACAATAGGGTTATAAGTCCAGATGATTTAAAAAATAAATCAGATAGAACATTATTATATGGGTATAGTACTTATGCCTATGGAAATCTTACTTGGCATGTATATATAAAAGATGAAGTAATTCATACTATTTGGTATGACAATACAGAAGAAGAAATAACAATTTGTGAATTACCTAATTATATTAATAATAAACAGTATATTCCTAATAAAAGATTATATCCTGAATATTGTGATTTTGAATTTTGTGAACTTTTAAAACAAAGAGGAATACAATTACCATTTTCACAATGGACTAATGATAATATGGAAGAAAAACAATATTATGCGTTATTAAACAAATAGATAACAGACAATAAAACAAGAGTTTCTACGACGGTTACTTAGAAAAAGGAGAGTATTAAATGAAACATATTGAATTTTTAGAAATGATAAAAATTATGGTTGATACAGGAGAAATTGATTTAGGGAATGATGAAAGAACTGAATGGTTAGAAAATATAAGAGAAATTAAAAAAACTATTATGGATTATTGGAAAGATTATATAATCAAAGAAATTCAGTATAAGGACTGTTGTCATCCTAGTGATTGTAATTATGATAATTGGTTCCAATTCTTTGGTGATACAGATTCGTATGATTTGGAAGGATATATGCGTGAACTTTTTACAGAAGAAGAGTGCGAAAAATTATGGCAAGATTCACATAAATAATCTGAACTATAAATATGTTTAAAAGAGTTATTTCATAAAGAATTAGGAGGGAAATAAATGAGTAGTTGGACACATATTATAGCTACAATTGATGTAGAAACTTTTATAGAAGATATAGAAATAAAAACAAAAGTAGAAGATATATTAAAAGATGCCCCTAAAATTACAGGAAGTGAGGGGAATGCAGATATATTTGTGAATATATTAAGTGATTTTAATATATCTAAATGGAATTTTGAAAAAGATAAATTTGACCATTTTCAATCAAGAGTAGTAATAACAATTATGGGAGATTTAAGAGATAGAGAAATAAAGAAAACAGGAAAAGAATATTGCAAATTTTATAATTTTATTAAAAATAAATTTTGGATAAGAAATTCTACTTATAAAATAATAACTTAAATTCATAATTTCATTGAAAGTGAGGTAAGAAAAAATGTCTAAAACAATTAAATGTAAAAATTGTGAAAAGGATAGTAAATATACAATAAATAATTGTTGTATAAATATAGCTGATGTATATGATAAAACTGATTTTAAATATATAATGAGTGCCGATGGTGGTTCATTATTTCTTTGTAATGAATGTTATAACAAAGTTCAAGAATTGGCAAAACAAATATTAGATATAGTTAAAGAAGAAGATATAATGATAGGAGATTTATTATGTGGAGATAAATAATATAAGTTAAAGCGACGGAGAGATATAAAATGTTTGAATTAATAGATTATAAAGAAGATGAATTTTCAGATGGATATTCAGGACAAGTTGATTATTATTATAAAGTTAAAAATATTAACACTAAAGAAGAAAAATGGGTTGATAGATATGAATATAGCAATATTAAAAGTAATGGATTATTAAAGAAATAAATTAAAGGAGATATTAATAAGTTATGAATATAGGTGATTCAGTAGTATACAATAATGATATAAGATTGAGAAAATTTGAAGATGGTAGAAAATATGCAATTATACTTGATGTATATAGAATAGTATCTTTAGAAGAACATAATGGCTATATAGATGTAATTGATGTGAATACTAAATTGTGATAATACTTTAGAAATAAGTTGGTAATAATAAATTAAAAAGGAGATGAATATAAATGGAAAGTAATTATTTAGATAGAGTTAATAAAAATTTTGATAATTTAACTGATGAAGAATTTTTGAAATTAATTGAAGAAAATAATGTAGTTGAATTTTGTAAAACATTAAAACCAATTACAGATTGGAGCAAAGTTAAGAAAGGTGATAAGATATTTCATCAAAGTAGCTTAAATATTAATTATGTAGATACTTTTATAGAAGCAGAAGAATGGAGTGATAATAGACTTATAGTAACAGTAACTTATAAAAACTATAAAGAGGAAGAATGGAACGGTAGTGCTGAATATGGATGGTATTATTATAAATAAAATAGATTAAAGAAAGGAAGTATAATAAATAAAAAATACAATTATAGAAGTTAAATTTAATAATGAACCACCTACAGAATATGATTACAAGCACCTTGATGTCGTTATGAAAACAGGAAAGGTACATACTTTTCATTATCATATTAATAATCCAATACCAACAAAAGAAGAGATGATTGGATTAACATGGTTTGAAGTAATTAATCTTGCTAAGAAGATGTTTTATGATTTAGTAAATAATTAATAAATTAAATGGAGGAATGTAAAATGTTAAAAAATATAAAAACAATTAAATGCCCTATATGTGGATGTAAAGATATAATTGAAGAAAGCATAGATACTAATTATGATAGAGCCGAAATATTGCAACATTGTAACGGTACTAGATGGGAACATAGAAAATTTTTATGTGGTTATCATGTGCAATATGAACCAAATTTTTCAAAAGAAGTTGAGAATAAATATTCAGAATGTAAAAATAATTTAGAAGTTATTGCTAGAAAAAAGAAAGAAAAACTAGATAAGGAAAATCTTATAAAGTTATTAAATGAAAATAATATTTCAGAATCAATAATTGAAAAAGTTGAAAGATATTGTTTATATTAAAACTATCATTTCATACAGAGTTAAAAATAAATTAAAAGGAGTATAAAAAATGAATACGAAAACATTTATAAGTGAAAATGGATTGGATTTGGTTATTAAAAGTAAAAAGTCAGCTATAATTTTTGAAATAGGAGGAGTCAACACAGAAAAGTATAAATTTATATTTACATTTAAGCCTCATGTATTTAAATATCTATTTGAATACATAGAATTTGAAGCAAGAGAATGTTGGAGTGGATTAGAATTAAAAGAGGCTGATAGTCTTAGTTCTGATTATAATGAATATTATGATAAAGAATTTGATAATGAAGGATACTTAAATATTAAAAATAATAGTTTGGAGATAGAAAGACCAATACTAGAGAATAATAGATTATATAAATTTGATAAAAAGAAGGTACAATCTTTTCTTTATGATTTTAATAAAAAATTAACTATAGAAAATATATAAAGTGTTTCTTAGCGTAGGCTATCACTTAAAACACTAAGCCTACATTCCATAAGAAAAAAATAATTAATAAAAACTAGATAATATATTAAAGTAACACTTGCATTAATTTAGTGTTGTGTTATAATTTAGAAAAGAAGGAAATACATAAACAAAAGTAGAAATAAATATAATAATAAAAAGGAGTTGATTACTATGAGTTGTTCATTAGTGGTAGAGAATAAAAATTATCCTGAAAGTGTAATTGAATTTACGAATTACTTAGGAACTATAAAAAATAAATCTAAGAATACTATAACTGGATATAAAAGTGATTTAGGACTATTTTTTAAATTCTTACAAGTACACAAAAATAGTAAAAAGTATTCAAATATTATTGATATAGAAGATATAGATATAACTAATATAGGGGTTAGATTCATTCAATCTATAGAATTAAAAGATTTATACGCATTTATGAATTATTTAGAGAATGAAAGAAAAAAGAAAAATGGAGAATGTGCTAGAGCTAGGAAAGTCGCTACATTGAAGTCATATTATAATTATATATTTAAAAAAGCAAAAATTGTAAAAGAAAATATAGCTGAAGAACTTGAAGCACCTAAAATAAATAGAAGACAACCAAGTGTATTAGATATAAATGATAGTAAGCATTTATTAGAATCATTAGATAGTGAAGATAAGTTCTATCAACGAGATTATTGTATATTAACTTTGTTATTGCATTGTGGAATGAGGCTTGAAGAACTAACAAATATAAAACTTGTAGATATAAAAAATGATGTATTAACAATTATTGGAAAGGGTAGTAAAGAAAGAAAAATATATCTCAATGATACATGTTTAAAGGTAATAGATAATTATTTACAAATCAGAGACGATTCTAAGTGTGATAAAGAAAATAAAAAATTCTTATTTATATCTAGATTAAATAGACATATACACAAGAATTCAATTGAAGCTTTAGTAAAAAAACATTTAGGTAATGCAGGGTTTGATTTAGATAAGTACCATACACATTCAACAAGAGCCTCGTATGCTACTATGATGTATAATGCAGGAATTGACGTTGAAACACTCGCTTCCAGTATGGGACATAGTGTAAGCAGTACAACTAGAATATATCTAAATATAAATGAAAATAATTTAAGAAATGTTTCAAAAATAAATCCATTGAATAATTTATAAAGGAGTATAGATATGAATATTAAAGAAAATGTGGTTCAAGGAAAATTAATGAGATATTGTGCTACAAGTATACATGGTTATGTAGATATATTTGATAGAATAAAGGAAATTTACATGGGATATCATTTCGATTATTATGATAAAATTAGAGCAGAAGAAATCAGTTATCAGCTTGAAGAAAAATACAGAGATAGTATATAAAATAAATCTTTTATTTGGAAGAGTTTAGAAATTATTAAAATATGATATAATAATTAAATATAAATGGAGGGAATAATAATGAAATTTGTAAATATACCAGCTATTGTTATTAATAAAGATTGGGAAAATCCAATATATCAAAATATGAGAGTTATGGTAATTCTAAATAATGGTGAAAAATTTAAAGGTGTCTTTGTAGGTGTTTTTAAAGATGAAATAACAATTGAAAAAGAAGATGGTATTCATTATGATTATAAGACAGACGATATTAAAGATATTTATTAGTAAAGAGGAGAATATTGATGAAAGTAAAAGCAATACTTGAATTAGATATGCCAGAAAAATGTATAGAATGTAGTCTTGTGGTTAATGAAAAATTTTCGATTATATGGTGCAAAATTACTACAGAAGACTGTAAAGCCCCTTTTAAAAATAAGAATGATAATTGTCCATTAAAAATAAAAGAATAAGTAAAATAGGAAATTCAAGTGGTTAAGGAGTAAACATATGTTTAATGAACGTTTAGAGAAATATAGAAATGAACTGCATTTAAATAAAAGACAAATGGCTGACAAATTAAACATAAGTGAAAGTTACTATAGTTTAATAGAAAGTGGTCATAGAAAACCTTCTAAGCGTGTTTTAAATAAGTTAGTATCTATTAGTAGTCTATCCGAAGAATACTGGCTATATGGAATCAATAAAGAGGAATATATAAATAATGAAATTGACTTTAAAAATCTTAAAAATGTGTTGAATGCTATTATAGATTTGAATGTAATTGATAATTTAGATGAACTTTTTAATGGAATAATTTGTGCTGATAATTCTATAGAAAAATTATTAATTGAAGCATTAAAGAAAGATATTAAGGAACTTATAAAGTAAAAGTAAATATAGGAGGACTGAAAATGGATAATTTCAAAATAACAATATATGACCTTGAAACAAAAGAATTATTAACAACAGAGATAATGAATTTTATACCAAGATGTGGAGATTATATTAATACTTGGTTTTATAAAAATGATACATCACATTATTTTAAAATTAAAGCCGTTCTTATAAATGAAGGACTTAGTCAAAATATATATGTAGATATTAATGATGAATTTGAAATGTAATAAAAATCTGATTTTAAAGACTTATTTAAAATAGTTGTTAATTGGTTAATTGAGAAAGGAATGATAATATTGAATAAATATGAAGTTATAAAACCCATGATGAAAGGAGAACAAATACTTGCAGAAGTAGGTGAAATTCTAACAGTTCGAGATAATGATAATCGTATAGGAGGTATAAAATGGTTAGCAAATAAGGATAATAAATTTATTTGTGATATAGGTAGTCCCCTTGAAAAAGAATGTTGTAAAATAACAGAAGTTTTTCAAACACCAAATATATTTATAGCATATGTAAATGATTTTCAATTAGAAAAAGTTTGGCACAGGTTTAATTCTTATGATGAAGTAATTATATACTTTAATACAATGAGCTTAAAAAGATGTAATTATATTAAATTAGAGATATGTGTTATTGACAATATAGAAAGAGAAGATATAAAAACAATATCAGATTTATTGGATTTCGCAAATATAAATAATGAGAATGAATAAATTCTTAGTTTTATTGATAGTTATTATCAATTAGAAAGGAGAAAATTATGAATAATTTAGATATAGCAGGACTATTAATTACTTATTCAGAAAAATGTAGAAAAGCAAGAGACGCAGAACATCTTAAAGAGATTGTAAGAGATTTAAAGAAAGAATTAAATTCAGATGAAATCAAAAAATTAAGAATAATTGGTTCATAGTATTTAGAACATAAACTATTATAAATAATAAAATAAAGGAGTGAGATAATTATGACTAAATCAACAGTTAAAAATTTAGCTAATAAATTAGGATATGACCTAGAAGTAAATTATAGTGCAATATATTTAATTAAAGATGATATGAAAATATTTAGGAAAAGTTATTCTTTAGCTTATAATTATCTTTATAGGTTAGAACATAGAAGATAAAATATATTAAAGTAACAATAAATATGAGAAAGAAGGAAATAAACAATGAGAACAATACCATTAACAGTAAATAATAGAAACATATTAATACAAAAGGAAGGAAACAGATATATTAAAGAAATTGAAATAAGAGAAGTTATTGAGGATATAGTTGAGAATAATTTAGAAATTCCAATAGATAAACTTATTAATTTAAGTGATATATGCGATAAAATGTTTTCTATCATGTATAAAGGAATTATAACTACTATAGAAAAGATAAATGGTTTAGAAACACCGACTAATAATATAGTATTTGAGATATGCTAATTATGATATAATATAGAAAAAAATATTATGAGGTGTAATTTATGGATATATAATCATAACCAAAGGAATAGGATAAATAATATTTAAAATACTGATTATATTGATAACTACCAAACAACATAAATATATAGTATAATAGTTGTATAAAAGGAGGTTTTACAAATGGGAAGAAAAGCTATTAATACAACTATAGATGAAGATTTAATGAAAAAAATTAAATATTTAGCATTAGAAAAAGATTGTAATATTAATGACTTAATAGAAGAAGGATTATATTTTATTATTGAAAAATATGAAAATACTCAAGAGAAATAAAAACATCTCTTGGGTCTCTCCTATAATATTTTAAAATATTAATATATGTTGTTGACAACATAACAACATGGTGATATTATAAAGATATCAACAAAACAACATGAATTAAGAGGAGAGATGTTAAATGTGTAATAAAACAATGAATAATGACCAAGAAGATTATGGATTATATGATAGGAACGAAGAATACTTAAACTTTATGGATTTTATCAGTACCAATCAAAATAATGTAGTAGCAATAAATACTGATAGAGAAGAAGATACGAGGGTATTAGAAGATATTAATGATTTCTTTAAAGTTTATAATATTGACGTTGGAAGAATTGATATGGATTTTATTAGTTGTGTATACATAGATTTTGGTTTGGAAGATAGAAGTAGAATAAATGTAATTTTTAAGGTGAATGGGATTAATAAGAGATTTACTTTTGAAGTTGTGGAAGAATGCTAAATTAGATTTAAATTAAAAAAAACAATGAAAGGAGTTAACAGCTAAAAATGAATAAAGTATTTTTAGATAATTTACCTCAAGATTATAATGAAAAAACTAATAAAAAAGTTATTCATTGGAGCAAAATAGTAGGGTTATTTATATTTTTTATTTATAACAATATTAAAGGAACAATGGAGATAGTAAAATACAACAAAAAAGGATATTTAACAGTAAAGTATAACAATAGATTATTTGATATTAGTATAGCTAGTATATATGGATGTAATTTGGGTAAAATATTAGGAACAGTAACATCTGAATTTAAAATAGAAATAGGAGAAAACATAAAAGACAATAAAAGAGATATTACTATTACTAATAGAAAAATAATACAAAAAGAAAACACAGATAAATTAGGTAGAAAGAGTATTGCAAAAGAAAAATGGTATCAATATCATTGTAACGAGTGTGGTTTTGAATGTGGGGAATATTATTATCAGCAAGAATATAAAGAAGAATATTGGATAATTGAAAGTAGTTTATTAAATAATAGTGGTTGTGCTTGTTGCTCTAATCCGTCTAAAATTGTAGTTGTTGGTTACAATGATATTCCTACAACTGCTCCTTGGATGATTAAATATTTTCAAGGTGGTTATGATGAAGCTAAGAAATATACTAGAAGAAGTAGAGAAGAAATAATCCCTATTTGTCCCGATTGTGGACAAATTAAAGATAAAAAGATGAGAATTCAAAATATTTATTTACGTAAATCTATTGGTTGTAAAAAATGCAGTGATAATATAAGTTACCCAAGTAAAATAATGTTTAATATATTAGAACAACTACAAATAGATTTTGAGACAGAATATAATCCAGAATGGTGTAAATATTTATTTAAAGACAAACCAAGACGAGGATTATATGATTTTTATTTTAAATTAAATGATAAAAAATATATAACCGAGATGGACGGGGCATGGCATACCAACGATAATAATATAAGTGGACAAACTAAAATGGAATCAAAATATATAGATGATGAAAAAGACAGATTAGCTATTGAACATAGAATTGAGAAACCTATTAGAATTGATTCAGAAATATCTGATTTAGAATATATTAAACAAAATATACTTAAATCAAAATTAAATGAATTATTTAATTTGAGTAAAATTGATTGGAAGAAAGTTGAAGAATTTGCATTATCAAATTTAGTAAAAGTAGCTTGTGAATATAAAAATAATAATACTGATTTAACTACTAGAGATATAGGAAAGACAATGAAACTAAGTATATCTACCATAATAGATTATTTAAAGAAAGGAAGTAGTATTGGTTGGTGTAATTACAATGTCAAAGAAGAGCGAGTAAAAAGTAGTATTCACAATGGAAAGGCAAATGGTAAGAGTGTGGAAATGTTTAATAAAAATGGAATTAGCTTAGGTATATTTTCATCTTGTGCCGAATTAGGAAGAAAAAGCTTAGAATTATTTGGAGTTAATTTAAATGCTTCAGGAATAGCTAGGGTGTGTACAGGTGAAAGAAAACAATATAAAAATTATACATTTTTATATATATAATTATAGTCACCATTATATAGCAAGGACTTCTAATAACACTTAATATCAAGATAAATCAAATATTTTATATTAATATTAGAAGATAGTTTATAGACTAGGAATACAAATTTTTCCTAGTCCTTTTAATCCAATTAAATATAATATTGTAAGTTTTCTTCAGCAACATCTTCATAATTAACTTTATCTTTTTTAGAACATGACTCTCTTATCTCACAATTCATGCACGAGTAAAACAAAATATCCTTCGGACAAATCTTTAAAGCTAAAGAGATACTTTTTAACAATGCAAGCTGGGGCGAGCGTTTCCTTATAATATTGTCAGCTTCTAATAAAGATATTTGTTGTTGACTGGTACCTACTAACTCGGCAAGCTCATTTTGCGTGATACGTCGTAATTGCCTATATTTTTTAATATACAATATATACATAATACCACCACTTTCGACAAACTTTATTGTTTACAAATAGTATAACATGAAAATATTGTCGAATCAATAGGTAATTGTAACCAAATATAAAAAATAAAGATGTTTTTACAACTGGGTGTTGTACCTATTAGTTTAAAATGAGTATATAATAAAAATACACCCAAAACACTAATTAATAAATATCATAATAACCGATAAAAATATATTGACTAAGGACACTTTCGGTAGTAAAATAAATATATGGGGAATGTACGTTCGTATAGGGTAATGAAAATAAAATCTAATAAAGGTAAAAATTAACTTGATAATTACTTTAATATGTTATACAATAATAAATAAGGACAAACTATTTGTTTAATTTGTTTTTAAATATATAAATATGGGGAGAGATAAATATGGTAGAAATAACAAAACAAGAAAAAATGGAATTAGAATTAGGTTGCTTTGTAGATGATTATAGTAAGGAAATGATGTATGTAGGAATAGTTGGCGAAGACAGTATAGTTTGTTATGGATATGAACTACTAGATAAATTAGGAATTAAGACTTTCAATTATAGTGGATTAACATTAGCTGAATACATACAACAGAGTAATGAGGAAAAAATGAATGTTATAGTTGATAATATTAAATATGAAATTGGATTATTGTAACCAATATTATTAATTATGAAATATATTAAATTATCAAAATTATTTAATAAAAACTCTTGATTTAATTTATTTTGTGTATTATAATTAATTAATGAAATAAATTAATGAAGGAGTGTAACTAATATGGAAAATAATAATAACATTTATATAATGCAAAACTTACCATTGGAATTAACATTAGCAATAAAAAATAATGTTTCAGATATGAAATTACAAAGAAGATTAAATGAATTGTTTGCAGAAAAGGGATTAAGCACTAATACAGTTTACGAATTATTTAATAATACGTTAGACCCAGAAAAATTAGACAAGATAGAAACAATAGCACTATCGATGGAAATATATAAAGAAACGAATAACGAAAAAATAAATCCTAATAATTATTATAGTGATTCAGATATTCAAGGTTATAATTCTTATATTCCAAAAGATTATGATAAGATGGATTTATTAAACTTAAAAAATGTAACTAAAATTAATGAATATGAATACTCAGTATATATGTCTTGGGAATTATTATCTAAGATAAGAAAAAACAGATTATACACTCATGAAAAAGAAATTCAAAGAGCACCAAAATATGTAACACTTCCTAATGGAGAAGTAGTTTTAAAAGAAAATTTGAATTTAGAAGGCGTAGAAGATTTAAAACAAAGATTTAAGTCAAGAGATATTAAAGTAACTACAATAACATTTGCTTTATTACTACAAAAGGGGAAACAAGCAAAATATCAATTTGATGAATACAAACCTAAAGAAGGTATGAAAGTAGATGAAGTTGAAAAAACAAAAGAACAGTTTGGAATACTAGGTGATATGTTTATAAAACCTGATTTTAACAAAGAATCTCCCAATTATGCTCCGTTCATTATAAGTGACGGAAATCATAGATTTACTGCTGGGTGTGATGCTTTTGAAGAAAAGAAATTACATGGTCAAAAACTAGAAGGTGGATTAATGGTATCTATTCATATTAGCGATTCAGTTGAAGAAAAGATTTTCGTCGATGACATTTTTAAACGTAGTGATACTGATATTGAATGGAGACAAAGTATGGTAGAAACAGATTCAAGTAAATGTGTTGATGAATTAATTAAAAAAATTGATTTATTTAAAGATAATTCAATTGCAAGAATATTTGAAGAAATGAAAATAAATAAATCTTTAACTTATTCTACGATATTAAAGAAAGCGATTGACGAAACTAATATAAATTTAACTGATAAAGTAGAAGTTAAATTTGATACAGATGCTATGTCATCTATAATCAACGAATTAATAAGTCATTTATTAAATAGAAGTAATATGTTCGTTGATTTAAAACACATGAAAGAAAGTAGTTATTTATTAGATAGTGGAATGTTTGCTGGGTATATAGCAATAGCATATGCTCTAAAAGATACTTGGGACGTAGACAAAATGATTAACATTGCTATTAAGTTATTAGAATTAAACAAGGGAAACGAAATTAGGAAAATGAAGTTAGACCAAAAGAGTGTTAATATTAAAAATGTATATGAGTTCTTTAGTAACTTAGTAAAGGAGATGAAGTAATATGTCTGATATATTTTATGGAATTTATGAAGACGATAGAAAACACAATCTAATAGATAAATATAAAAAGAATAAGATTACCTTTATAAATGAAAGAGAAGATTTTGCTGAAGCTACTAAAGATAATTATTTAAAACTATTTAAGAGCTATGTATATTATTTAGAAAATATTAAAAAGAAAGATTTATATGATTTTGATAAAATGGAAATAGTAGAATTATTAAAATCAGCACCAACTACAAGTACAAAAACAAAAGCTAGTTTATTCTCAGCTATAAATGGTTATGAAGAATGGGCAATAAAAAGAGGGTTTAGACTTACAAGTAATCCATGTGATGGGATAAATTTAAAAGAAACATTAGTAGTTAATAAACAAGCAGTAATACACAATTATTATAAATTACCTGATTTTTGGGAAATAATTAAAAAGCTAGAGACCAAAAATGACATAAATAATCTTATAATATTAATACTATTAAGATATGGCATAACTATGAAACTTCAACCAGGTTTAAAATGGGAAGATATAAATAGAGAAGAAAAGAAACTATATCTATTTGATACAGATAGAGTTCTACTAACTATATTAGATATAGATGATACTTTTATAGAATATATAGACAAGACTTATAATTTTAATAACTATTCTTATAAAATGGCAACTAGACCAAAGCTAACAGGGGGAAGAACTGAATGGCAAAAAGAAGTTAACTATCAACTTGGAGAGTATGTATTAAAGACTACTAATATGCAAGCTGATGATAGCAATATGGTATCAGATTCAGTTATATATAATAGATATAATGCAGTATTCAATAATAATAAAATGGATGATGGAGAAGTAATTAAAAGGTTATCTATTTTAGATTTATATAGAAGTAGAAAATTTGATGAACTTTATAAGATTTATAATTTAAAAGGAGAACTAAGCGTAAAAGATATAAAGGTAGTTAATGATAAAATTAATTTAAATTCTAAACCTTCAATTAATACAGTATTAAGAAAAGATTTTGAATTAATATCTGGAATTGAAATAGTAATCGATAGGAACGGTGAAAAAAGAAAATCTAAAAATAAACAATAATTAAGTAAAATAGCGAGGTTAGGGGATTAATTTTCTCTAATCTTATTTAACTTAAAAATATATTAAAATAATTACAAAAAAGTGTTGACATCTATATACTTATAATATATACTATTAATTGTAAGGTAGTTATAGATACTACTTATGGCAATAAACAATAATATATTAAAATATGAGGTGAAGGATATGAATAAAACATTACAAGAACAATTACAAGAGGTAAAAAATACTATGATTGGGGAAACTAAAGATAATAATAAATATGTTGGGGAACATATTGAAAATAGAGTTTATGATGAATTTGGTAACATATTAGATTTAAAGGATATTAAAAGAGGAGATAGCTTACTTATTGATTTAGGTAATAATAGTGTTGGTTCTGAACAAGCAGGTACACGTTGGGCTATCTGTATTCAAAATAATGTTGGGAATAAATATTCTCCTACTATTATAGTAGCTTTTGCGACAAGTAAATTAACTAAAAGTCAATTACCTACACACACGATAATTAAAGCTGGTCAATTTGGTTTTAAAGAAGATTCGATTATATTACTAGAACAAGTTAGAACAATAGATAAAAAACGTATTATAGCAAGAAAAGGACATGTAGATAATGCAACAATGCAGTTAATAGATAATGCAAAAGATATATCTATGAGTGAATTAAAACCAAAGTCATTACTAGAAAGACTTCAAAAAGATATGAGAGATTATATTATTACTACTTTAAAAGATGTCAATGAATATGAAATAACTGTTGAAAAAATGAAATATGAGGATATGGAAAAAAGTTCTATATCATTTATGATTAAGAAGAAACTTTTATTATTGGATAAATTTATAAAGTATTGTAAACAAAATCAATTAGACTATGAAGCTTTTTATAAATTAAATCACGGGGTTAATAAAGAGGTATTAGAAATGTCAATAGCTTTAGATTAGAATAATACTATAACATATTAAATTAAACAACATTAGAGGATAAGACGTAATCGACAGAATAACTTTTGGAGATGATAACGTGATTTGTAAAAATAAGTATAATAAGCATCAACTAGGTATAGAAGATAATATAGTTGATGCTTATTTGTCATACATAATTATATTTAAAAATAAACTTAATAATTAATTAAAATAATACTAAATAAACTATTGACATACATAACCATAAGAGTATAATGGAATTATAAATCAAATAACTAATTAAAATAATAGTGAGGTGAGAATGATGTTAAATGTTATATTGAAGAAGTTAAAAGGATTATTACATAGTGATTTATGGGAAACTGAAATGTTAAATGAAATCAACATGGAGTTATATAAATAAGAGTCTGTGTAAAATTAACAGTTTATTCAAATAATAAATTAGAAAATGGAGGAATTAATAATGAAGAATATTTATATGATTAAAGAAACGTGTCCTATGTGGAATGATGGAACTGGTGTTGATTATAAGGTAATAAAACCTTATGTATTTTTAAAACAAAAAGAAGCTGAAACTTGTCGGCTAGATTTTGAATGGATATCTGCTGATAGGGTATTATGTACTGAATATGAACTAATAAATATTGAAGTGGATAATGAAGAAGAATTAAAAGAAATTAATGTTGAAGGTGAATTAATTATAATTAGAAATGTGATTAATGGAGATTATGAAGAAGAATTTAGATATGATATTCATTCTTGGGAGCAATTAGATTCAGCAGGAAGAATAGGTAATGATTATAGTGATGAAGAGTTTGAAACAGATGGACTATGTGAAAATATTATATATGAAGCACTATATGATATCGAGGAGGAATAATTAAAATGTGGGGAGAATTTATGGAAAAAGAAAAGTCATTAGAAGAAATTATTCAAGATTATATAAATGAATATCAAAAAGAATATAATGAAACCTTAAATGATTCAGAAAGGGCATATGCTAATGGAAAAATATATTCTTTAAGAGTATTGTTAAGAAAGTTGATGGAGGGATAATTAAAATGAACTATAAAGAAAGAAATGATTATACTAGAATGATTGACCTATCAATAGGAACAAAGTTTTATGTTGTAAACGGTGTTTTGGGAAGGTAAAATAATTGAAAAGGATAGTATTAAATATATTAAAAACGAAGTAGGCGATTTTGAAATAGATGATAATGATAAACTTATTATTTCTATTTTGAATAAATAGGAGGACGTTAAAATGTTTAAATTTTTGAAATTAAAAACACCAAAAGAGAAATCGGAATATAATAAAGAAAAAATTATTAATAAAAATGTTAAATTGATAAATAAAAGCTATAGTATGGAAATTAAATCCATGATATCTAAGGGTATTATATATACAAATCATAAGATGGCTTTGTTACCATTTACATATGGCAATGTTAATTCTTTTAGGGAGGAATCTGTACAGAAAGGTTTAATAAAATTGAGAGATAAATATAAAAATAAAGGGATTATATTTGAAATAACATGGACAGGTTGCCAAAATAGTTACATTGGAATAAGTATTGAATTTATATAAATAGGAGGAGAGATTTTAAATGAAAAATATAATTGAAGGATTATTATTTATAGGTATAGTAATTGCATATGCATTATTCATGGCATTAATATTATTTAAATTTTTTACGTGGGCTATGTTTATTGGTTTTTATATTAAGATAGTTATAATAGGAATAATTTTAGTAGTTGTTAGTTATTACATTGGAAAAATATTAGGATAAGGAGAAGATTAAAATGGAATTAATAGATTTTAAAACGGAATTAGAAGATGCTAGAAATAAGGATAAAAACATACATGCAATATTTAATAAAATAGTTGAGGACAATCTAGATAATTTAAAGCAGTTTTTAGAAGAAGGATATAATGTAAGGATTATAGAAGATGAAGAACATTTTTTAAAAACATTACACTTTTTATCAAGAGAATCAGAAAATTGGAATTATGATTTTTCTTTTAGTAACATAGAAAATAAATGTGCGTTTGATGATAAAGAAGCCATAACTAAAATATTAACTGAATTTGTAATTGAATTAATAAGAGAAAAATAATAACTTGAAGAAAGTGAGGAATAAAAATAATGAGTAAAGAAATAAACATACCTTTGACATGGGAAGAAATAGACGCAATTACAATATCATTAAGATTAACTAATCAAGCATTTAAAGGTAATATACGTGATGAATTAGAAGAGAAAATAAGTAATTATAGTATGATTGCAAAACAAGCTAATAATAAACAAACAATAAGTTGTAAGGAAGATTGTATTTATTCAGGTAGACCTACATATAAATTTCCATGTGATAAATGCATAAGAGAAAATTTTAAATTTTATAAAAATAAAGAATAGAGGAGAGATAATTAATATGGGCATGTTTGATGAAATATATGGTGAGGTAAAATGCCCTCATTGCAAGAAAATAATTGGATTTGAAACACAAACAAAAGAATATGATTGTATGATGGATAGATATACTATTGGTGATTACATGGAAAAAGGAAATGTTACGTCAGCTAGTTTGATTGAAAAAGATTGGTATTGTACAGATTGTAAAAATCCATTTGACGTTAGTATAGTTTTTGTAAGAGGACAAATTATTAAATTTATTAATAATAATGAATTTAAAGATATTAATGTAAATAAGTTAGATAATATTGAAGAAGGTTTAGGGCATAGACTTGAATATGAAGAATTATGTATACAAGGTGTAGGATATGCAAAAGAAACAGTAGATTTAGAAGAGCATCCTAAAAATGTAGGTAGTAGAATTAAAGTATTAAATCAAGATTGGTTAATTACAGAAATATATAAAGAAAATTTAGTTACTGATAAAGGTAGTAGAGTATATTCTTTGCATAAATTATGGTTTGAAAATGGTTTTGTTTATAAAGTTACTAATAAACTAGGAGATAGATTTATTAGGGTAGCTGAACAGATAGGTTTTAAAGGTGGATATAGCGTATTTTATGATGAAGGAAATTATAAAGAATACGACCATAGGAGTCCTCATAATTTTATAATACAATTTGGTTGTGAATTGGAGGAAATTTAAAATGACGACACAAGAAAATTTTAATAAAATAGAATCTGAACATGGATGTGGATGTTGGAAATTATGTTGGGAACACGCATGTTCATGTTCTATAACTATAGGTAATAAAGGACTAAGAGAAGATATTTACAATGGATTTATAGAAGAAAACAAACAAATTGCTGAAGAATATGATAGGGAGTGTGGCTATTATGAATAATTATATAAGTATTGATGTATATAAACCAAGAAGTTCTATTATTTATGGAGATGTTTTTATATTAAATATTCCAGATGAATTACATGATGTAGGTTACGAAGATGAATGTTGGGAAAGTGATAGTAATTTATTTGAAGAATATGAGGTAGCATTAAAATTACAAGGACTAGAAAAAGGATTATATAGATTAAATATAAAACCTTATAATGAAAAGTCTTTAAATACAGTTATAAGACATGCAAGAGAATATAAAAAATATGAGTTTTTTCAAATTATAGATTGTGTTAAATTAGTATAGCTAAATAGTTATAAAAGTATAGAATTAATTGAAAATATTCAAAATTAAGAATGAGGGTATAACTAGGTTGTAGAGTTTTAAAAAGTGGGTAAAACTTAGTTTTTATTGCATTATTGAAAATGATTATCAATTAAAAAAACAAGGAGTAGATGAATAATGTTAAAAATATTATATAAAAATAAAACAGAAGAAGAATTAGAAGGAAAGATTAAGTTTTATCAAGGAGACCAACCAGCTACTTGTAATTATAATTTTATTATTAATGGTAAAAATGGAAGTGAGGTTGAAAACTTAAAATTAGTTTATGACGATAAAACTGATGAAGGTGTTTGTTTCTCATATTATAGTTATTATTTTTACGATGGATATGAAAAATATCAAGAATTATATAAGCAATCAATTAGAGAATTAAAATTAGAAAAGAAATTTAATAAGCTTATAGAAGAATATGGTGAACATATTAGTTTGGAAGATTTATCTGATTGGTTGGTATTCAATGAAGACAAAATAAAAGATATCTATAAGGAGAATGAATAAAATGGATTTAAGGGCAATATACATACCAGATTTAGCATTTAGCCCAAAGGAAGGTGGTTTTATATTTGAATATTATATAGATACTAATACCTTTAAAATGATAATAGATGAAGAAATACAATATGATTTAGAATGTGTTATTGAAGATGAAAATTTTATGGTATTTACTAGTCAAATAACTTGTGATAGTTGGTATCCATATGATGAAGAACATACCGTAAAAAGTGGAGATGTTGATTTTATTGACAAGAAAGATATCTATAAAATAATTGAACAAATTAAGAAAGAAAGAAGTGATATTTAAATGATTAATGTAGATGAATTTTTATTAAAAAGCAATTTAGAATTAGGTATATACGCTTTAGTAACGTATAATAATAGAACAGAAGCAACTTGGTTTTCTAAACATGATTACGAGGGCAAGGACTGGTTTTTAGAATCTCCTTGTGAATTATATAGAATAACAGAAGTTGATAAACCAGTAGAAGAATTTGCTAAAGAGTATATAGACGGCTTATTAGAAAATGGTACAAATGAACAAGACTATATTAATAAATGGATATTACCTATGATAGTAGATAATGTATTATATGAAATAGAAAATTTTCAATATTCGCCTTATTTACCTAAAGAAGTTGATGATATTAAATTAATAAGTGAAAGAGAGTGCCTAGAATATATGTTAAAGGAGATGAATAAATAAATGGATTTAAGAATGTATATATTAGTTAATAAAGATATTGAAATAGGCAAAGGAAAAGTAGCAGGACAAGTAGGTCATGCAGTAGCTTCATATTTTTATCATTGCAAGGATAAAGAATTAATTAAGAATTATATGGAGAATCAACAAAAGAAAATTATTCTAGCGTGCCCACAAGCTAAATTAGAAGAGTTTGAACAACAAGGATATATTTCTATAAGAGATAATGGATTGACCGAATTAGAACCTAATACACTAACTTGTGTTACTTTAGGAATAATTGATTGTGATGATGTTAATGAATATGGAGATAATCCAGTTCCTAAATATATTAAAAGATTAAGATTATATAAATAACAAATTGTAAAATATTTACTTTTGTATATAATTGGTATATAATCATATATGAGGTGATATAAATGATAAGTAGTGGAATAAAAACAGGAATACCACTTAAAAATTTTACTTGTGGTAATATAACTTTTGGAATTTACAAAGACGAACAAAAGAATGATAATCCTATAATATTAGTTAAGGATGTCCAAGATAATATAATTGACTTCTCAAATTCAATTGGAATTCGTATTTGTATGTTCAATATTAGTTCTGTTAGAGTTATATTAATCGGTTTTAATATTAAAAACAAAAATAATAAAGATTCTAGTTTCGTATATATTACACATTTAAATTATCACACTGATATAGGTTACAGATTTATGAATTCAATATTAAGAAATCCATCTGTAGTTATAGTATTCTTTGATGAGAAAATGCAGTCTCATAATGGTCTTAGTACAATAATAAATAAAGATAATAGTATTAACGGTATGGTAACAAAATTGGATTTATTGATGCCATGGACAAAGAGAGATTATATTGAATGTAAAAGAATATTATTTAAAAGTTTTGAATCTACTGATATTATATGGGAGGCACTTAATGAAAATAATCCTTTCAATAAAAGACGTTTAATTTAGTAAAATAGAAAAGGGGAAAATAATAAGTAATATACAATTATATAACAAACTAAAAGAATATATTATAGAAGAAAAAAATGATGTATCTAATGGAGACGTAGAACAGTGGCTTTATGATAAGTTATTAATTAAAATGGATGAGTATATGGAAGAAATAAATAATGAAAGTCCTTTTGATGCTATTCAAAGGATTATTAATAAGTATCCTCCAATGGATGTAAATTTATGTGAAGAAATAATGAGGAGATATAGAAATGGTGAAGATGTTGAGAAATTCATAAGTGAAACCAAAGGAGATAAAAATGAGTAGAAAATTAGATTTTTCTAAATTAAAATTTTCTGATAAAGTAATTAGTATGGAAGAAGCCTTAAAAGATGTTGAAACTTGGATTGATTTTGATAATGAAGACAATAAAGAAGAAAGATATTGTACGGTTGCAGAATCATTAGAACAAAGTTTAATAAAAATGCAATTAATGAGAGAAGGTAAAATATCTAAGAAGACATGGAGGGAATTTATGGAGGATAAGAAAAGCAAAATGGATATAAAACAATGTTTAAAGGAGCAATTAAAAAACGCCTTAGTTAAATTTTCATATGGTCAATTAATTGAAGAAAAAGCTGAACAAATATCTGAAAAAACTATTGATAAAATTGACTTAACTAATTCAATTTTGAACCACAAAGGAATAAATTGGTGTGCTAAAGAGATATTAAGTTTAATGGGTATTAGAAATAACAAATATCAAACACTCAGTCAAATTAGAGAAAAAAATAGAACAAGTACTACTTTGCTAGGTTCAAGCATACAACCACAAGAATATTCAGAAGAATTGGTAAAACAAGGTAAGGAAGAATTTGATACATTTGTAAAACCTATAAGAGATAAAGTTATCGATAGGAATATAGAATAATAAATAAATATAATAACATATTAGAATAATACTTGTTGACAATGGAAAATAAAGAG
>Ga0302271_10000433_pt1 | contig 40992 bp, 19 predicted proteins | sample III_Bog_N1_1_FD_198767 | JGI IMG/M metagenome (GOLD analysis project Ga0302271, IMG submission 198767) | Peat permafrost microbial communities from Stordalen Mire near Abisko, Sweden - III_Bog_N1_1 | ecosystem: Environmental > Terrestrial > Soil > Wetlands > Peat | place: Sweden: Abisko...
AAATGGATTGAGGCCTTCTGGGTCAGATGGAGTCTAGACAAGGGAAGGACATATATCTTCGACTATTGTCTTCGATAAGATTCCAAATTGGGGAAAGGCAATATTTGTATCTCCTAGTCCGTTTTATGCTGCAGACCTTGCCTATGCTGAGAGGATTATGTCGAACAATAGGACGTACTGCTGCATGGTTGAAGCTCTGGTTAAAAATGAATCATACACATTCCATTCTTCAACTGTTTTTAATCATTAGGCTGCATCTGGAGAGCCTACATAGGTGGAGTACAGGGTCGAACAGGATAAGGATACAAATATTATGAGAGTTGAAGGGTTTCAGAATATTATTACCTTCTCAATCGTTTTTCTAGAAGTGAAAATGCTCGACGGATACAAAGAAAAGGACATCGAAAATGCTTACAAGCAAATCATGAATCTCCTAAATTCTTATGCGCTAGTTTGACGAGATCAGAGATCATAAGAAACAAACAGTTTGCTTTGGCTTACGATCATGGTAAAATAATTAACTTAGCTCAAAAAATGTTGATTTGGTTAAAAAATCTAGTTTTACATATTAATTCCTTCAAGTTAGTGTACTTATCTATTTTTTGATTAATATTCAACATTTTTTTGAAAAAAACAAAAAGCAAAATTAATTAGCTCTGATCTCAAACAGCTTGTCTTGAGAAAGATGGGCAATATGACATATTCGTGCCTCTATTGACTCATGAAAGAAATAAAGACACAAATATGTTCAAGCTATTTCAAATTTTATGATTAGAATCCAAAGAGCATCATTTTTTTCTATTAAATCCCCCAAATATTTGTCATTATTACTTTTATTAAAAAAAACATGATAAAAATAAAGGAAAAATGGATAAAAAAATTTCTATTCCTTTCCAAAGAGAAATGATTAATATGCAAATTTTTAAGTTAGGATGGAATATTTTCAATATTATTTTATGAAAGTACTTTTCATTGTTTGAAACATCAGAAGTCTATTTTTCTTAAAATATCCTCCAGAATGATTTTCCATTATGTATTATAATTGAAAAAACCAGGTAAGTCTCCTTTTTTGATTGCAACATTTGCTTAATCCGTCATCCAAAAGACTAGTCGCTCTTTTTTGGAACTTTAAATCAGCGGTTGATTTCGGATTAATTAAACAAAAAATAATCATCAATCATCAAATAAAAAACTAAAATGTACAAATATTCTGACTCAATCAGCGACTAATACTTAAATAAGAAATTCAACCCTTATGAGGTGCTTGGAATAAATAAAGGAGATAATGCTCGGGATGGCTTTTTCAATAACATTACAAACAGAGACATCAAAAAAAGAATCATGGCAACCCTTGCATTTGATTCCCTTTCGACCAAGGACCCCTAAAGATACAAATATCTTCCTAATGATTGTTTTTCCCTCTAAAAATATGGTCTTTATGAAGCTGCTCTGGTCTCAGATCTTACCTATCTGAAAAAAAATATCAAGGACTTTATGTCCAAATCGTCTATCAACGAGCATGGCCGATCTATTCTGTACACTTGCTGCAGATCGAGATACTATGATTGTGTTATTTTTCTGCTTGGAATTGGCTGCGATGTAGCTGCTCTGTAATAAAACTAAAGTACGCCTCTTCATGTGGCATCGTATTATGGACATCAATCAATCGTGGAGGCTCTACTTTCTTATGGAGCATCTAACAATTAGCAAAATGAATACTTACATGTCCCTTCTGAGGAATCAAGGACCACAGAAATTAGGGAGTTAATCAAAACCAGCGGCGATGACAAGATTCTTGATCTGTTCGTCAACTTGTAGGAAAGTGGACATGCTGAGTGCATGGAACGGCTCAAAGATGATTAGATTATCAGAATCTATCGAAAAGGACCAAAAGGAAATACGTTGCTTTCTGATTACATTAAGAATAACAATTATACGAGAGCCTTTCATGGAACAAAATTCTAATTCTTGTAACCTATTTTCAAAAATGGATTGAGGCCTTCTGGGTCAGATGGAGTCTAGACAAGGGAAGGACATATATCTTCGACTATTGTCTTCGATAAGATTCCAAATTGGGGAAAGGCTATATTTGTATCTCCTAGTCCGTTTTATGCTGCTGACCTTGCCTATGCTGGGAGGATTATGTCGAACAATAGGATGTACTGCTGCATGGTTGAAGCTCTGGTTAAAAATGAATCATACACATTCCACTCTTCAACTGTTTTTAATCATTAGGCTGCATCTGGAGAGCCTACATATGTGGAGTACAGGGTCGAACAGGACAGTGATACACATATTATGAGAGTTGAAGGGTTTCAGAATATTATTACCTTCTCAATCGTTTTTTTAGAAGTGAAAATGCTCGACGGATACAAAGAAAAAGATATTGAAAATGCTTACAAGCAAATCATGAATCTCCTAAATTCTTATGCGCTAGTTTGAAGAGATCAGCGATCACAAGAAACATGCTGTTCGTTTGGCATAAAGATGAGATAAAAAAGATTTATGTTGTCCATCTAAATGTGAGTGTCAGTTATCAATAAAGTTTTCTTTTTTTTAGATTTCACAAAATGATAAATATTTAATAAATTAATGAAATTTTTAATCTTATTTTTGGTATTTTTTACTCTCACATTGCTCCAATCTTAAGTGTCATTAATATATTATTATTCTTTTTCTCTTCTAAATATTAATTTGATCATCAATTAACTTCTACTTATTTATGCTCTAAATAATGAATAGCTCCCTAATATTTTTGTTTCCCAAAATATCAACCACACAACATCCAAATATTGTTAAATCCAATTGAATAATCATACATTATACATTACATTTATTATTGAAACATAAGGCATCATTTGGGTTCATTATCAGATTCTTATTCAAGAAGAAAATATTTTTTCTCAATATTTTCAAGTGAAAACATCTCAAATCCTAAATCACTACTAGCAAGAATATTATTTTAATAATCAACTTATGTAGTTCCTTTTGGATTGTTTTCCTAACTATTCAGATTTTTACTACTTGAAGTATCGCATTATTGTAATTTCCATTAATCCTCAATCTCTTACTTACCAGGTTCACATGTCCCAAAACAATACCAAAGACCTTCAACGCAACTGCCCTCTTGTTTATTTAATCTCTTCTTGCAACTCTCCTTTTAGCAATTTACCTTTTTAAAACCAGAAGAATCATAAAAACTGAAAAATATAATTGCAATAAACATTACAAACCACAGAAAAGACCACAAAAAGTGCTGATAACAGTTATAAAAAGTACGGATTTATTGCTTACAATGTAAAACGATTCATAGGCTGATGCACATTTTGAAGAGCAGAATAATTTATCAAAGTCTTTTATCATATCTCTTTCAATGAAAATTTTGTAACATTGCCAGCAACTCGATTTCTTCCCAACAAACGAAGTAAATGATGTATCAGCATCAGTCCCTGTTGACTCAGTTGCTTAGGATTGGCTTGTGAAACTGGTTTTACTAGATTCCTTGGAATTAGATAAAGAATTTTTCTGAGCAGTGTTGATTACATTATCTGAAGGCATTGTCTATTATTGAATGACTTGTTTCTCACGGCTAAATCTTACTTTTTTGTTATTTTCTTGAGATCCAATAAAGTTTGTATCTTCTTCATTAGACTTCTATTTCTCATTTTAGTAATTCAAATGAGTAGAGGCATTTTCATTACTATCTTTGTTTTAACAATTTGACTGATCTTTTTCTTCTCCTTTTCTTGGCAGGGATTATTTAAGTATTGTATGAGTTACCGCACCTTTAGGTGTCTAGGCTTGTTAACTGCCATTACCATTTGCTTTTAATTGAATAGTAGATATTTTCTTTGCAAGTTTGATCTAAAACCCACTTGGAATGTTCATCTCTTCCATCATTTTAGAATCTAATTCTAATAAATAACAAAATATCCTAAACTCTTCTTCACATGTAATTTTGTTGTTTTATGTGCTTTTACTTAAAATAGTTTCTTCTGATATCAAACCTCTTTATTCGAAAGCTGTTGAGAAACGCTAGAGATTTAATTCTACAAGAAACCCTTGTATAAATGATGTCTCTCCAATAATATTTTTAGAATTCCTTCTTTCTAAAGGAGCTTTAATTTGATTAGTGCTAACTTTAGGAAGTATCTAAGGTTGTTTGCTAGATACTGCTTCGTTCTTTTGAGTGCTAGAAGGTCTTCTTAAACTGGTATTATTTGAAGACGATCGATTTGACAGATTTGATGAAGGTCTGCTTTTGTTTATCGCTCCAGAGATGTTGTTATTGCTAGTAGCTGTGCTTCCTTATCAAAGGTTTAGTAAAATTTAAAATCAAAAAACAAAAGATAACTTTAATACTGAGAGACTGCTGTTTCTAAGCCATGGACTCACCGAACTGTTTGTTCATTGCAGAATAATCAATCTTCTAAACTTTATCCCCTTCTTTCTTGGTTTAAATCACTGAATTCGCATAGTCTACAATCTCAGAAAAAGCGATTTTTATTGAAAATCAGAACTACAAATAAATACTAATTAATACTCTTGATAGGCTGAGATGTGCCTGATGATTTCCATCTACTGCCGCTCGTTTGCATACTTTACAAGGCCATAAATCATTCAAGAGAAAGAGAAACAGCTAACAAAATCAAAAATGCTTACAGCTCTTCTTTCTTCTTTTTTTCTGCTTCCATTTGAGATTTTAAGTGTGTCAGTTTCTCTTCCTTTATGCAAAAGAAACATTAATTTTCCATATTGAATAATATTTGTATGTTTCTAAATGAGCTCACCATCTTTTTAGCATCTAACTCAAGCATCTGAGAAGCAAGAGGGGCTCTAAGTCATGATTATATGAATAAGTAAGGATTTCTTCAAAAGCCAATGCAAAGATAACCCTTACTTTGAATTTGATTTTCCTCTAGAAGGCCTCATTGTTCTTATCTGATTGATTTTTGAAATTATGCTTCTTCTTTTTTTTCTGCAAAAACTAAAAAAAAAACAATGATGAATCTTACTACAATTTTGCAAAAAGGGAAACAAAAAGCTGACATTTTAGATAGAAAATAATATTTTTTTCAAAAAATACAAACTACTTTATGTCAAAAACATCAAAATACTTATTGCCATCCACTTTTAAATCTTTAAATTTAGGATTAAATAACGCATGTTAAATAAACTAGAATTAATGTGCTCCTTTAGAAATTAAAAAGTTCCTTTAAAAAATGAAAATGTGCTAATCAGTATTTGAAAGCCATTTCAAGACAAAACACAAACACTCATTCATACTGGGAATAAAAAATTTAAACTTCAAAAAGAGGACGATGCTAATGGGAGGAAGGTGAAGAGAAAAAAAAGTGATTCATTTAATAACAAAATATACGTACACAGACATCGAAACAAATCAAAAATTAAAAAAATAATATAACTAAATCCTCATTTCAATGAACGCAGACACAAAGGGATCGGTAGCTACACCACTGTCTAAGTACAAGTTAGTTTTCTTAGGTGATACAGGTGTCGGCAAGACCTCTATCATAAATCGATTTATGTTTGACACTTTTGACGGGAAAGATCATGTAATTTTGAAATGTCTACAAGAATGATATTTTATGCATGTTTCATTAATAAATCTTTGGTTATTTGAAAAATAGCCAACAGTTGGGATCGACTTCATTTCAAAGACACTATTTTAAGAGGACAGAACGATTCGCTTGTAGCTCTGGGACACTGCAGGATAGGAACGATTCAGAAGTTTGATTCCATCGTATATTCGAGATAGCGCTGTTGCTGTTGTGTGCTACGATATTACAAGTAAGAAAAGATTGCATTTACGTGAATACGCATATAGAAAGAGCAATTCAGTATTATGGAATGTTAAAGATGGATATTATTTTATTATTTGAAGGTAAATCATCGTTCGATAATGTGAGCAAGTGGATTGAAGACGTGAGAGCGGAGCGCGGATAAGAGGTTATGGTATGCTTAGTAGGAAGTAAATCAGATCTTGAAGATAAGAGGTAGACAAAGCATTCTAGAATACATTTATTTGTCTCTTTTTCCTTATTCATAACATTTTTAACTTTCTTTCTAAAGAGTTGTGTAGCAAAGTGAAGGTTTGAATAAGTCAAAGGAACTGGATGTTCGTTTCTTCGAAGTTAGTGCACTTTCAGGGTCTAATGTCTAGCAGCTTTTCCGTTAGATTGCAAATTTGTTACCTGGTGCAGAAGTCAGCCAGATCGCGCATAATCAAGGTGGATCGATTATGGGCAAAGGAAGCAATCAAAATCAAGGTAAAAAAGAGTGTATTTTGAAGTTCCAAAATTCTTTTTTCTTAAATGTTTTTACAATTCTTGTGCAGATGACAAAACTGGCAATATCATCTTGGATAGTAAGTAAGAAAATGGCACAAATGGATAGGAAGGAGGTAAAAAAATTAAGAAATCTTCAACTTGTTGCTGAGAACTTTAAAACTCTTTATGTTTTTTATGTATTTTTGAAAAGTATTTACTGCTTTTACTTGTTCATCATTTTTGGACTAAAACACGTCTTTAACTCAAGGAGGTTGCTTTTTACAGATCATCAATCGGTTGGGTTGGTAGTTAATTGTACTTCAAAATTACATTAATAATACATTTAAATTTTCATTGATCTCCTTACAAAAACACTTTATTCTCTTTTCCTTTATATTATTTTTGAAAATGCTAGATAAGTAATTGAAAAGATAAAAAACAAAATAACATAAATAAGTAACTGCTTTAATCAAATGTCTACAGCTGTAAACTTACCAATCTATTCGGACAATCTTATTATTTATTATTTTAGCATAAGCAAAATTTATCATAAAAATAATAATTCTAACTTTAATAAGATTAAAAAATACAGCTTCGATCTATTTATTTACATTTATTTTGTTTCAAAACAAACTAACCTAAAAGAAAATTGTCATTAATACTCAAAAATGAGGGTTCTTATTGTTCAATATTAACCAGAAGAAAGAGAATTAACTGTTGGAGATGGAGGTGCTTTATATGTTTATTGTTGTCAAGGTATCATTCGAGCACTACTTGGAAATCCTGCAGAGGTTGTTGTTTAACTGCTGTAATTTGTAATACATGTTTTTGGTTTGTATCCTATCATTTTCGAATATTCTCCTTGAGTATGCTTTTAGTTATTCTTATTTAAAATAGCATTTTCTGTAAGGCACCCTTTAGGTCTTTCTCCTGAACTTCCCCCTCTGGTTTTATTCGAAATATTTTAACCATTAATCACCCCACTACTTGAAAGTGGAAGAACTTATTTCCTCTCATAGCTAGCAGTTCGATAATTTAACTAAATGTTTCTGCTATTTTATTCATTAGTTTGATTGCTTAAGTAGTTAGTTGTTGTGCGGAAGTAAGTCTGAGAGGAAGGCATTGGACTAAAGCTGCTGTTTGTTGAAGATGTTTTTTTGGGCATGTAATAATTTCCACCAGATCCTTCAGTGATTACTTCGGAATTAGACTGTAGTGCGGTTGCTTCTTGGCTAGCAGATAATGGCTACAAAGGTGGCTTTGAAATTCCAGAAGAGTACTGCTATTGAAGTGATGTGAAAGCATAATTATCTGGATTTGTTTTTGTTCTTGTTTCAGCATGAGGTCTTAACAAAAGCTTAGGAGCTGATCTTGGAATAATATTAGACTGAATGACTGATCCAGAGTACTTTTAAATGCCTTATTATTGCTTTACAGACATTTCTTTGTAGTTATCTGAGTGGTGATCAGAGTATTTTGTTTTTGAAATAGCCTTTTCTTATTAATTTCCTGAATTATTCCAAGTTTATTTATTTTCACCAACTGAGTCTGTTTATCTAGGAGTTTTAAGAGAAGGAGTATTCTAATTAATCTCCAATTCATTTCCTGCTTATTCTAGCTGATTCAAATAATAAACCCCTTGTTTAGGAACATATTTTCTTCCTTCAGCTGATTCATTTCTTCTTATTTAACTGCTGTTATCTTTCAATTCTTACTGCATATCTAATTTCTAATTTACAATTCCTTCAGTGCTTAAGATCCTTTCCCTCACTGCAGTGGCTCTTTCCGAAATTAGCCTTGCTTTATATTTATCAAACCCAGTTTCTATTAGTACCTCCTGCTTACTTGAATTACTCTCATGACTAATCTTACCACTTGATTTATCACTGGATTAATCTTATTTCGCTGAGAGAAGTGCTGCTTTTATTCCTGTACTATGAGCTGTGCTATCCTCTTCTTTTTTCGAAGAAGAATACACACATGCACTTCCACTTGAATTACGTCCGCTACTTGGAGCAACAGAACTAAAATGATTTACTGATTATACTTAGCAACCATTATTCTCAAGATTTTCAGAATTATCTGATTATTGACTGTTGTTCTTATTTTTCAAGCTCAAGCTAGCAGCACTTGAATTGTTGTTGCTAGCATAATTACTTTCTCTTGGTTAAGAAACCTTATTAGCTTACGAATTTGCTACTGGTGAAGAAATATCTTAAGAGTTATTGTAATTTTCATCAAATTCTTTAGACTACTTGTTCCCTGCAATTAGCGATTTCTGTACTGCTTTTTCTTTCTTGTAAGCACCAAAAGTTGATGAAGTTTGTCTGGAATTTGTCTAGGCATGGTTTTCTTTTTCTATTCTTAAAATGCTTGTGCTTCCAGTTATTGAAGAAGATTAACTATTCTTGATGCCTGCTCCAAGGGAACTTTGTTCGGTTAGATTTAAAGCCCCTGGATTTTCTTTTGGTAAATTCATGCCAGACAAATCCTTTCCAAAGCTGTTTAATGTCGGGCTTATCAACTAATATTCGCCTATTCTAGAACTACGTAGTGGTTATGATGGTTATTGAAATATTTCACTCAATCTATTAGAAGAAATTTGCTTGTTTTCAGTTATTTCTAATTGTCTAATTTCTTCTTTAAGATCCGCTAATAATTTCTCTTGGGACTTTATCAATTTATCTTTTTCATCTGCTTCTGCTGTTTTTATTTACATTTATTCTTCTCTCTTTTTTAAACCATCTTCTTTTTGTTTTATCACTGCATGTGTGTCTCTTAGTCGTCGCTCTTTTAATCTTAAACTCACTTATGGTAGTTCCATTAATTGTGCCACTGAAGGCCGCTTTTTTGCATCGGTATGTATCATTCTTTCTACAATTGATTGCAATTCCTCACTGTACCGAAGAGGCAATCTTTCAAATTTACCTGTTTTAATCTTAATTGCTAGAGACAGATGGTTGGTTGCTTCAAAAGGAGGTTTCAATGCAGCCATTTCGTAGAGAAGACACCCCGCACTCCAAATATCACTGGTTTCATTGTACTTTGATTCTTAGATTTACTCTGGTGACATGTAGTAAGGAGTGCCTACATGGGTAGTAGCAAACACAGAATTCTCTCCCATGACTCGACTCAAACCAAAATCACCTAATTTAATGTTATTCTGAGCATCCAGAAATAAATTAGCAGGTTTCAGATCCCTATGGAGAATCTTCCCTGCTGTTCTGCTGTGACATTCGTTAAGGGCTAGAAGGATTTAAGTGAAGATCTTCCAGATAATGTCGTCTGCTATGTAATCTTTTTCTTTTTTGCATTTTTTAAGAAGTGTTCCGAGATCACCACACTCGCAATATTCCATGATTATGAAAATCTTTGTTTCTTTTTTGTCGATGATCCTAAGGTAACATAAATAAGTTATCATTTTAAGAGAGAGAATCACTCATTTTTGATAATGATTTGATATTTTTTCCCCTTGATATTATGATTAAAGTACAATGGGTTTTTCATCATATCTACCTGTCATAATACCGAACGATGTTGGGATGATTTAACTCACGAATTATATTCACTTCTGCGACTAATTGCTGCTTCTCGCGCTCAGTCATTTTACCGAAATTCATCTCTTTCCAGACAAGTACCTTCCCATCCGACTTTCTCTTAATTTTTTAAACAAGACCGAAGCTGCCCTTTCCGATCTGACCAAGAACTTCATAGTCTTCCATGAAAAAACTGATTTCTTTTGTTAATCTTATCTCCACCCGATCTCCTGAAAACACTCAAGAAATTCAACGACAATTTTGCTATATTATGAGAAAATCTGTGATCTATTTTGACTCACCGATAAGCAAATAACTAAATGAGGAGACGCTATGCTTATGTATATTGCTGCTGTAAGTTCTTAAATTGTTTTCTGTTTGATGAATAGAATGTTGTTTGTAGATTAAGAAAGCACTGCTCTGTTTCGCTTAATTTTGTTGTGAGCTTATTTCAAATTATCTTTAAAAACTACAATGATTGCCTCAAACAAACTAATACAGTAAAAAGATAGAAATCTTAGCTTTTCTCTCTTGAATTCAAACCGAAGATAGCCAATTCAAATCTCTCTCTTAAACACTTAGGAGCATTTAAAGATAAAACCAGTTATTTTTCTTTGAATCAGGAGAGGCTCATACCCTTCTTAGAATGAGTCTTTGGACCATCAAATAATACCCCTTGCTGCAACAATGTATTTTTTGTTTTAAATTAGCAAAAATATAAAAATTCTCAAATAATCATCCCTTTAAATAACTGCTATTAATTTATTCATGTAAAAACAAACCTAAAGACTTTTTAAGACTCGATGGCAATAAATCGCTGAGGTATTTTAGTATTATGTCAATTAACTTAGGAATGTATGGATTTCTAAATTCAATGACAAAGGCCAAAATGTTTTATTAATTCATCTGCAGAGAATCTATTTTCAGACAAAGGCAAATTAACCTACACATTTTTCTACCATTTCAACATATTTGCCGAATAATTGTAAGAACTCAATGTGGTCTTGATTTTCTCTAATACTAACTCATAATCTCCATAACTAAAAACAACCAATGAGCAATCCAATAAAGTTATTTCATTTGAAAGTCTTTCAATGATAATAAAGAACCCTATTAATTGTTATTGTGTTTTCATCTGGATGAGCTGACTTTCTTGCGATAGGAAGAAATAAAGTTGTTTAAAATTTCACAAGAATAAGAAAAATAAGCAAAACAACAATTTAGCAGGAAAAAAAGATGAAAAATAAGCTCTCAATCCTTGTTTGGCATTTCTTCCTTGTAGCTTTGACAATGAAGCTAACAAGCGGAAGGGAATTTGAATCTGTAGGCATTGAAGAAAATAACCGAATCAACATTACTTCAAGCCCCAAGAAAGCCTTTTGGCTTAACTCTCCTTAAACCCTTGACTTATTGCTGTTAGAAGTAGAAAGTCTTGCAGAGTTTAAGATTCCCCCGAAGATATTGATTTCCAGGAGTTAAAAAGGACTTGATGAGTAGAATGTTATGACCTGCTCATTCGAGTATTCCTTCGCATGTGTACTGAATCAATGGGGACCAGTCCAGGCTAATGAGACCATATATTTTGCATTGTATGAGGAGAAAGATAGAAATAGCGAATAATCAAGTTTTTTGTAATCTTCTCTCTTCGGCAAGATCACAACGAAAGCATCTATGGAGGTTTATCTTGGATAAAAGTTTTTAGTAGATTCTACACGAGAGATAATTGTCCCTTTAGAGAAAGATCTTCATGCAATTTAGCTAGATATTGAGAAATCAGGGATATATCAATTACAAGTAACTCTTTTAGAATCGAAAGGATCTCTTTATTAAGGAGAAGGTTATTAAATTGCCTTAAGCTTAGGGAGTTAACCAATTGATAAAGCTATCATCAACCAAGGATACGTTCTTGATAAAAGTATTTGGTTCTCTGAGTTCAATAGTACGGAATTAAACAAAATCAATGATGCTGTCGCAGGAGGGGAAAGCTAAAAATTATCCAATTTTTCAGTTATTTTAACTCCTAAAAATACAAATAATGTTGTTTCAAGCTAAATAATTGCAGTTATTTCATACAAATATGTCGACGGAGGTGTCGCAACTGAAGATAAAGGCTTGATAGTAGCATAGATAGGCTAACAGCAAGGTATAATTTTATCCCATAATGAAGGAATAGTTCTGCTACATCCTATGCTGCAAATGAGTTCATCGCTAAACCCAGTGGTCGTATCGTTTAACTTAAAAGGCCTTGATCCTTAACTGCTAGTCTCGCATCGTCTGTTTGTGTCTGTGTACTCATCAGTGCAAAGACTTAGACAAAATAAAGTGGAAAATATTATCTCAAATTAACTTTCCTTCAATCTAACTCTGACTCATTAGCCTTTTTCTTCGATTGTTCTTACATTCAATCTTAGAAAAATAGCTTCCGAAGAACAGCCTAATTCATAGGAAGATGAATATGACAACTAAGCACTGTAATAGTTGGCTCTTTTGTAGACGAAAATTAATTTTGCTGCTTCGGCTGCAAATAATTAAATTGAAAATAACAAAAATAGCACTACCAACTTAGACAAAGAGAAACAAAAGAAAAAGAGCAACAATTTAGGAGATGAAGCTCTCTTACCAATTGTGCTTGTTGGAGGCATAATTGTTATCATTATTTTTTCAATAATATACATAAAATGTGTTTAAGGTCGCAATTCAATCAATGATCCTGCTAAATTAGAGGAAGAAGAAGAAAATGAAGAAGAACAGAATAATCAAGATCAAAATCTAAAATAACCTCAATAAGACATGGAAGCTGGAAAAGTTGTCTTAAAAAAGAAACCAATTTCAACGAAAAACAGCACTAAAGCTAATGGACAGCACATGGAACTTGCTTAGGATGATAAATCGGCCATTGAAATCATCGAAAACTAAGACACTACAGATAGGAAATATCGAGCACGAAACAAAAATAGTAAAAGTAAAAACAGCTCGCGTAAAGAAAATCCACCGACTTAAAATGACGCTACTTCTCACAGCAATGATAATTCCCATCTGAATTTAAAAAGTAACGATTCCACGAATCTTCTTGATAATCATCCACACGGGAAAAGAATTCCCATGAGAGCGAAAAACATGAAGAGCCACTTACGGATTGTTATTGAAGATTCTTCGTTCGATATTGCCAAACAGCAATCTTAGTAGCAATTGTAATAGCTTTAGTTGCAACAATAACGATAATAATAACTACAATAATAGTAAAAAGCGATTTAAAAATAAATGCAAATGAAAGCACTGAGATAGAAATAACTGTAGGCTTCCAATTCCAGTCAAGAAACGAATTGATGTTTTATTTAGAAAACAAACATGTGATTCTTAAGATGAATTTGCTTATTTTTTCCATTTTCCTTTTGTTCTTTGTTTATTTTTATGGATTATGTGAAATTATGCTTCGAAATGTTAATAATGATTTAAAATATTTAGTTGCTAAATAGAAAAATAAACACATTTTAATCCAAACAATCTGCATAATAAAATTTGGAATCTAACTCTATTAATTGAAAATAAGATTGATATTCAGATACCAAACACAGCTAAAATTATTAATTATTCTGAAAAGAAGATTACTTAACAACAAAGCTACATTTTCTTCTCCCTTTTTCTTAATAAATGTCAGTTTCAAAAGATATCTCAAGCAAAATCAGCAACGATAGGATCAAACTCTAGGAGCAGATCATAGGTCAATTCGAAGAAGACACTTAGCTGAAGATTTTTTGCGAAAAACATGATAATCAGCTGATCATAGAGATGTGTTGCAACCCTAATTGTGACAAAAAAGATTCTTTGTTCTGCTCGAAGTGTATTCAAAAAGATATGAGACATAAAGATGAGTGCTAGCTTTTTATTATGCCTTTGGAAATCGGAATCTAGCAGATATCTAACAGGTTCTTAGCTGTTTGTCCTGAAAATACCCAGGAGGTTTATCGTGAGCAGTATGACTAACTTGCTTTCTCAGAGAAATAAAACCTAGGCGAGTTTGAGAGATTTTTGCGGACATAACGTAACAAAGTTGAAAAGGATATTCGTGCTATCTCCGAGGCATTCTAGCAATACATGGACAATATCAGATAGGACCTCGATCGTCGTTTGGAGGATTAACTTCGTATCTACAAGAAAAATTATGGGCATTTTAAGAATTTGCTTGATTCGAGTCAAGGAGCGGATTATAAAATACTTCGCGAGTGCTCTGAATATAAGAATATTTTCAAGCGTATCAACAACAGTAGTGACAATGAGGCGTATAAATTCCTTGGGGATATTTTGAAGCTCCTTAAGCAGTACACTATCGGTGACAAAGCGACAGAGTAGTCAGTGAATTCTATCTAAGGATTGTTCTTGCTTCTTACAGAACAAACAACAAACCCTCCAACATTTTAAGCTCACAATTTCGAGGCGTTCTCTCTCAGCAGCATCAAGCTTTAAGTAAATTTACTTTCTTTTTTAAAAATTTTTTGGTTTTGAGAAAAAAAATGTGAATTTGTTATTTGAAAGGTTGAAATGCTTAGCAATAAAATTATTGAAAGTTTAGAGCAGAATTTGCTTAACACTCCACTTGAAAAATTCGTAATCGAAGACGAATCTGAGAACAATTAAAGTCTCTTAGCATCTTAAAGTATTGAGCAAACAACTAAACGACTTTCAAGAGCTAGCACTTCTCGAATTACACTTCATCCAAATTAACCTGAATTCTCTTACTTTGATGATAGTGACATTTCCAGTGATGTGTTCATTCGTGAAAAATTGCTGCATAAATCTCTAAATAATTCTGTTTCGCCTACAAAAAAGGATTCTTTTATTAATTTCAGAGAAAGTCTTGGACCAGCTCCCAAATAAAATAGAATCACAGGTTCTCCGAACTAAAGTTTCTCCGATTGTAACGAATCATAAATGAGTGTTTTAATTATCATGATATCTATTATCCAAATAAGTCATTGTTTAATCCTCAAAACAGCCCTCTTATGCATTTTATTTATAGGTCTTGAAAAATCACGCATTTCATTCTCGCACGAAAAAAAGAATTGCCTCATCAAACAAAATCAAAAAAATTTCTTCCTTGAAAGAAGCTAATCCACAAGGTCATTGCAGGTGAGTGAAAATGTCTGCGTGACTTCGCTAGTTGTACTTGCGGAGAACATCGTAGCTATTGGGCTTACAAATAATTACATCCATATTTACCACATGGAAACGAATAAATTACTCCAAGAGATTGAGTGCAAAAATTGGATTTATTCCTTGTCAACTCTAAAGCTACCAACGACTAGCACTATCTTAAAGAGTGTGAGTGAGTAGATAGCTGAAGATCCGGAGAGAAAAATGAGTGAATATGGATTTAAATTGGTAAAATTATTATTGAAAAAAGTTGAATTTTATCCTGAATTTAAATTCTGTTTTGTATTTTTTTAGCTTGGTGGTAGTGAAAACTCGGTTAAAATCTGGGATACTAATTTCGTGAAGGATTAAAAAATCTATCCTGTCATGGAGTTCAGGAGAGAAGGATTCTTTAGAGGAATGTCTCTTGTTGATCTTGAAGACGAGTTCAATTTAGTCTGCGGCGACTGGGATGGACGTATCTACATTTGGGATTACGTTGCAGACAATATGCTCTTTAAACTAGATACTCAAGGGTAAATTGTGCATCGCTTACAGCTCCTCAAGAAGCAGAATATATTTATATCTGCCCATAGAATTGATTACAATCAAGGAGGCATTCTTGTCTGGTAACTTGAGTATGATCTAAGCACTTGTCCACCAGATAATTTCGGTCAGATCTAACAATCCCGCACAGATGAAGATAGCAGTTAAAATGTTCCTAATCCAATGCTTGCGACAGTAGCAGGAGGTATGAATGTAACCTTGGGTGGTCTCCCTTAGATGGCACATGCGTAGAGTTAGTATAATAATAATTAAGGACAAGGAAGTTCTCCCAAAAATGGAAGTAAAAATCAATTGATTAGATGTTCTCTACTTAGGCGCTTAGAAGAAGCGAATAGTGTGAATTGCTTCATTTCTCTCAAAACCAACCCTGATTACATTGTGACAAGTGAAAGGAATCACATAAAATTATGGGATATCAGAGAGAAAAAACTCATTAAAACTCTCTACAAAGGTGAGTCAAAGGCAAGGGATATTCTCTTAATAGAAAATTCTAGCAGTGGCAGCAATTATTTCGTGACTTTGTTTGCAAACAATTCCGTCATGAAAATGATTGACTCTAATGAATTCCTTGTGGGATAATATCAGTTAGAAGATTATCCTTGTGATCAATGTAGGAAATATTTCCATTCGTCGAAAATGTCTTTCCTGGAGGCTTAAGATGGTTAGCTCTATGTTGTAGTTGTCCGCCATAAGCATATTTGCAATCATTTTTCGGAATACATGACTTAGCAGCAATTCTCATAGATTGAAAAGCAGTCTTCAATTTCTCTCTAGTAGCATATCAAATCATAAAATGAGCACAATAAGGAATTCGAAAAGTGTATTCTTTTCACTAGACTTTCCCTCTAAGGACTTAAACTCTCCATAGCGAAAAGTTCACAAAAATAATATTGAGCCATATTTTATTCCTTTTTAAGTTGGATTTAAGTTGAAATTGCATGTCCAATAATAGGTCCTTATTAAATTATTATTTTAAAACATGGGCAAATTTTATGTTTGGTCGACTGAAAAATATGAGAAATAATAACAACTATGAATTTATAAAGAATTTCTTAATTAAATTGTAAAAATACAGCAATCAAAGATAAGAAGAGTTAGCAATCAAAGATAAGAAGAGTTAGCAAAGGATAGCACTAACAAAACAAATATTTTATCAATTATTTTCAGAATACCTGCCACTGAAATACTACTGCATTACAAGCAGCCTTCCCTAATAAAACCCGTTGCAGCCATAAAAAAGAATTCTAATTGATATGATAGAGGCTGACAATATTGAATGTAAGCAGTTTAAATATGAAACAATGATTTCACGACGATACTAAAGAATACAGATAAAGTCGATTTGAAAAATGCAGGAGGATCCACAAATAAATCTTGTTCAGTTATCTCATTTTGCAACGAAGTTCTTGATGTGATCTGACTTCTTAGCTTGGATGGAAGCCCAAGTATCTCCCTTTCTTTCATTGTTGAGCTTGGTGATGGCCTTACCAGTAGTTCTGAGTAAAAAAACGAAAAAGTCAGAATAAAGAAATTCACATGTTTTACTCAATTATAACTAGATACTAATAAATCTTTTCAAATATTGAAAAAGTCCCTCAATAATAACCACTTTCCATTTTGTCTTGCTTAAAAACAATACTGCAAGTGATTCATTTTTATAATTTTAAAGGTTTTCTATTCTAGCAACAACTTTTAATCTAAACATTTTTAACGATTGCACTTAAATTTCCTTTATTTTGATAGGATTCACCATCATTATCCCTTAGATTTATCTTGTGATCCTTTAAAATATCCTATTTATTTTAATTTACCTCTTGATCTTTCTCTTGAGTTCCTTGAAGGATCTTCTGGTGGAGGGCTTAGTACCGAGAATTTGGAGCTTTCTGAGTCTGAAGTTAGGCTCGTACTTGAGGAGGTATTATTGGTTATCGTAAACGAGAGCGAAACCAGTAGTCTTGCCACCACCGAATTGGGTGTTGAATCCGTAGACAACAACGTTTCTAGTATCAACCTTGAGTTGCTTGGAGAGCTCCTCTCTGACCTTTTCCTTGGAGACGGTGGAAGCATCTGGGTGAAGGATATCAATAGCCATCTGTCTTCTGGAGAGCAAAGGGTTAGCGAGGATCTTCTTGGTTCTAATAACGATTGTCATTTTTCAATGTTTTTGTTCCTTTTTTTTCTAGTTTTTCCTTAATTATTAATTATTAAATGTGATTTGGACTCCTCTCTCTGCCTTTCTTCTTTTCAGCTTATTTTTATTCCCTTTAAAACAAACTCAAAGGGGGAATTATCTTCAAAACATCTCTAATCTCTTGTTATTTCTAATTTTCATCCCAATTAATTTAGCTAATGATAGCATAAAATACAGTTTATCTTAAAGCATCCTTGGCGATAAAACGAAATAGCTTTAATCATGGAAATATCCTTTTCTTCTGCTAGAAATCATGAGAGATTCTTAGGATATTTTAGTTTTCAACAATTTAAGTTAGTTATTATTGTAGAACTAGCCTTTAGGATTTAGATTGAGATTATGGTTGAAATATTTGAATAAGTTTGTCTGTTTTTGAAGAAGAAAAAGAATCTTGGAATTATTCAATTATTCTATGGCTGGGAATCACACAACTAGATATCTTTTTGTTGATTAATTTAAGAAACAAATCAAAGTGTTCTGGAAGACTTATGAAGAATACTAAAGAAAACCAGAAAAATGAGTAAATCTCTTAGGAATTTGGTTCATTCAATTAATAAATTTCACATGAATTGCTGAATATAATGGAAAAAGAAGAATTCATGGAAAATATCGCCAAACACTAAACACCTCTATCGTCGTCTTAGCGGATAACAGACGAAGCTAAAAGCATATTAGTTTCAAGATTATTTGTAGAATTGCTACAGTTCGTTGACCCTTTTTCTCTGCCGATGAGAATACACAAATTCAACGCTTTAAAGCAAATTCTACCTATGAAAACTGCTCTCTTTCGATTTTTTGAGCCTAACTTTCTTCTCTCTAATCTTCTCTATTAAACTGTTAAGTTTCCTCTATTTGACGAAGCCTTAAACTTCCTCAACACTAAATATTCCAGCACTCTTTGCCTTCACCCATCGCTTTCGATCATTCTCAACTTCACAGCTGGTGCCCTTGCAGCCACAATGGCCTAACCTATTAAAATATTATATAACTCCTTATTCTATCCAACTCAATTCTTCGAAAGCGCTTAAGCCAAGAAAATAGATCTTCTGAAATCTCGATTCAGTTTAAAATCTAAATTCTTCTAGCATTTTGCATGTTTTTTCCAAAGCAAAGTCATTTTTGGTTCGCTTTACTTCGGCACATTCGCATCCTTCAATTCACTTCCATAAAAATAGAATAACTCAACTCTCTTATGCGCATCGCTAGCTTCTTCACTAGTGGCTTAGGTTTTTTCATCTCCATTTGAAAAAGCAACATACATGCTTCTTCGATCTTAAAATGCAGAATTCAACTTCACAATGACATATTCGCACTGTTTATCTCATGTAATGAATCTCTACAGGAAAGAACCACAGAAAATGTTTGAAGTTGGAGGTAGATAAATACATCGACTTCTATTTAACACGATTTTAATTGGCATGTATGATAAGATGAAAGTAAAATTCTCTCAATCTCACTGAAAAGCTGGGAATAAACAAGTTTAGCATATTGTTTTAAATATATACTCTCTGAGCATGTCAAAATATGATATTATTTGAGAATTTATGAAAAAAGTTCATTTGAATTTATAAAAAAAACATAAACTTCATCAAATAAACAGCGTGTTAAAGTACCGTTTATCGAAACTTACATATCCTTGATCGATCCATAAAATACCCTTGCTTTCGAGTCGAACTATAACAGAAACTAAGTTTGGAATTCCTTGTTTCTTAATCGAGTCTAAAGGGATGATTCTATTCGACGAAGTGACTTTATCTTTTAGCCCTAAGGAGTCCTTAGTTGAATTCAGAATTAACTGAAGTTCTTCATCTGCTTCAATCATAATTTTATGTTCTGCTAAGACCATGTCAATGAATCCTGCGAGAACCACAAAATGAGTTCAAAATCAAAGTCAAAAAATAATCCAAGTGATGTTTTTGCTTACTAGCTACATCGCTTTATGTCTTTTCGGATTTGGAAGTGACTCTGGAAATAATAGAATAATCCAGACCAATTACGTTGTCGATAGCTTAAAGCTGATCTTTACTCAATCTAGAGCTTGATTCTTTCATGTGTTGGGTTATGTAGTCATATGCTTAAGGAGCACTTATCGATGAATATCTGATTACTTCTCCAAGTTATTGCATCCGTGGTGCTTTTTAAAACAAATTTAGGATATGTTGGTTGATTATTTCTTTGAAATATCTTTATTATTTTGACATAATTCTAAAAAAATAGTATTTTTCCTTTAAATCAAGATTTAAGTTCTAAATCTCTTATCTTTTTGCTTGAATTGACTCGTTTAATGTTAGTTAAATAGTTGTATTTCCTTAGAGAATTTCTTACTTTGCATGAAGTATGTAGCGACTCTTGGATCATGAGTATGGAGAATGATTTTGACTTAGTGCTGTAAGAATATGTGCATTAACGTTTTCATGAAATAATTATCAAAATGTTCGCTATCCAAGTCAAAAGCAAGATGTACTTGGTCAATAATGATAAAAGGAGTCACTCCTTTACGCTAATTAAACCATCCTACTGTCTGCTCGAATTTGTCAATGATTTATGTTTGTAGTATCAGCTAAAGATCTTGCTCAGTTCGAATCATCCAAGGAAGTCGAGTGAAAAAAGCTGGTATGCCATTTACTTATAAAGATTCTGCGTAATATCGTAAAACTGAAGATGCTCCAGAGTTATCCCCAGAGATTAATAACGTAAACATGGAAAAAGAAGAATCTTCTGGCATCTTATCGTCGCTTCCGAAATGGTTCTTGATGGACTCAAGTGCGTACTTGTGGATAAGTGGTAGCTTAGGAAATTCAAGGGTAGGTTTTTCCGAAGTTATCACATAGAAACTACCTGAACAGTCTCCTTCATTTAGTCCTAAAAGAGAGAAGGTAATGTAATGCCTGCTTTTGGCTTCGTTCGCGATTAGTACGAGAGTTAAGAGGATGACTAAAATGCAAGTGAGTTTAGTTTTCTCCTTTTTGGTATAGTCTGCTTTCCAAACTTTCAGAGATGCAAACACTACCAATCCTGTCAACGATGCAGAGAAAATAAGAGAGAACAACATTATTTTTAAAATAAAACTTCCTATAAATTAACTGATATCTTCTCAAAAAAGCAAAAAAAAAATATCAAATCTTAAGATAATTAACATAAGAAGATAACCCTATCTCTTTGTTAATGTTTTTTGTATTGTGGGAAGGAACCCTCCTTCCTCAATAAAAAGAAATATCCTTAATTAATTGGATATTTTTTTCGGCTTTTAATTGCCATTTGTTTTTTTTTCTCTGGAATTTGAATTTTTTTATTTGATTTTTTTTTTATTTTATTTTAAATTCTTTTTTTATTTAAATTTTTTTCATAATTTTCTTTTTATATATAATTAGATTGCTGCCATTTTATTCTCGTTTTCTGATAGAAGAACATATAAGGAGAGAGATGGGAAGAGAGAAAAAAGAGAAAACAATACGGGACAATGCTCCAGGGATATGTCAAATATGCTTTATGGGCAGCCTCATAGGATTAAAAACTATCGTTGTTTTTAAATGAATTCTAATATGAGGGGTTACTAGAAAACATTCATGCTCTGAGTTGGTTGCATCGATAGCTTTGCCGCACGATACTGGGAGGTCGAGAAGCAAGCGGTTAAAAATTCAGGATCTTCGGTTGTTTTTCGAGTTGTAAAAACTAGTTTCTTGCTTCATTTTCCTTCCTTTGTTTTAGATTGTTGATTTTTTCAAATTATTAATTATTTTCCCCATTGTTTTGGTTTTTGTTGTTTCAAAGAAATAATTGGTTAATATTTGTTAATTTGATCTCGGTGAATAATTTAATTGATTTTTATGTGTCTTACCATTTCCTTAAAAGAAAACTAAATTATTATTAATTTAATGAATTTTTACTAGACAAACGTAATTAATTATTTTTGAATTAATTAACGACTATTTTTTTTTGAAAATATTCATATTTTTCTTAATAATTTGTATTTTCTGAGGTTAGTAATTATTTTGAAGATTGAAAAAGATTCTTTGATTAATAATCAAATAGTTCTTCTTATTTTTTCCAGAAATAGAATGATTATTTGTTTCTTCAAATTGTCTCAAAAAAATTGCAATTAACCAAATTTAAAACCCTTTTAATAAACTCAATATCTTTTGAAAAGAAGTCTCCTTTTGTAGTTAAATCTCATAAATGAATATATTATTTTTGATTTTGCTTATTTCTCTTTCTTAATCCTATTGAAAAAGTATTTCTCTTTTTTATCACTTCAAATGGCTCTTTAAGCTGTTATGCTTATAGCTTTATGAACTCATAATTCTCTGACAGCTATTTCTTATCATTTTAGAAGCATATTCTAAAAATATAAATCAACTTAGAATATTTTTTTATTTAGTTGCTTTCTATGTTTCATTTTAAGGTGAAACAATGTTTGGTGGAGCTTACAAATGCAATCGCTCCCAGGATAATTCTAAAAAAAATTATAATTAATAAAAAGTTCATAAATCTCATAAAACCAAACCAAAAACAAATCAAAAATAAAAACAAAATGGTTGGATACTTTCCCCAATCTGAAGCTGATCTTCACTACTATTCCATATCGATACCAAGAGAGCTTACAAATTGCATCCTCTAAGGATCAAGTTAAACTAAACAAGATGATGCATTTTCTGTGATTGTATATAATTACTTTCTGGATGGATTTCCAAAATCTTATTCACTTGCTCCAAATGACACCCTTTATGATCTAACTACACTCATTCTGAACGATAACAAGCAGCTCAAAAGAGGAGGAATAAAAAAATTCATCGATTAACTAGGAGGATAAGTCTCCGATCGTGTCCCAATTGCTTAAGTTTATCCTTCTTAGTACAAACTTCAAATGGAGATCATCTTTAACGAGGACATTAAAATTACTAATAACAATAAATAAATTGAGTTCTTCATGTTAAATCAATCGAAATCCTCGAGAAAGGACATCTTTAATGCTATTTCCGTCTTTTATGCTAGTGAGAAAGGAGGGAAAATCATTGTCGGTGTAAATTAACAAGGGCTGATAAAAGGAGAGACTATCCCAGATTAGGATAGATTCAAAGGAGAGTTTGAAGCTGAGTTAAGACATTTTCTTTCTTCAACTTAAAGTTGCTTCTAAGTCCTTAAAAATATTGAGATTTCTTTCTTCAGAGTTAAAGGCCAAAGTAAGTTATCTTATAAATATTAAGACCATAAAAAGATAATGATTATTAAGATCAAGGGTATCAATCAGTAAGCCATTTAGCAAAACAAACACGCTCTTATGAGTGACAAAAATAACACTCACCACAATCATTAACAAAGCAATTCTCCGAACTCTTTCTGTACAGACTCAATTGTCAATGATAATTCTAAAAAATAATAAAAAAAACGTTTATAATTTCGTACTTAAAAATCAAACAACTCATCTGAATCAACTGACACAAGCTCGCATAGTAATTCGCTTGATGAAAGAGATACAATATTCTAGAAATAAATTGACTGCAGATCAACAAAACTACCTGATAATTAAAATAATAATAATAATAATAATAATAATAATAATAATAATAATAATAATAATAATAATAATAATAATAATAATAATAATAAGAGTTTTGATGTTGAATAATATTTTTAAAATGAAAAATTCGACCCTAAAACGGGTAATGCTGCAGCAAATGACTTAAAAATTTGGAAACACGAACTGTACATTGCATTATTACCCTCTGATGTTGAAATAGAACAGAACTGATCAGGACCCTTGATATTTAATTTGTTTTTATAGGAGACAATAAAATAGACTAAGTTGAAATGGACACTAATTAAAACGAAAGTTACTTGATCTTGATCAGCGAGATGGAAGCAATGAGTAGCCAGGAGCCAGGGATAAAGGAAATTATTTGTGTTGTCTATTTTTAATTTATCTTGTTTCAAACTAATTAAATATTTAATTCTGATCCACTACGTGTCAAAAAATTAAAGCAAGTTAAATGTGATTATTAATATACATATTGATTGTAATCTTAGAGATATCGGTAAGATTTTAGATTATTTATGCCTTGTAACTGAACAAAGATATTAAAATAAATGATAATTTAATTTATTTTCTCATAAATCATGTTGATGGTTAAGAAATTAACAGCTAAATAAGTTGAAAATTTAGAATATTTTTAAATCAAAATAAGTGGGAGAGACGAAGACAAAATATGTTGTGATTTCAGTTACAGTAAATGTGTTGAGAAAGTGTTTCTGTAATATGAGATATTTTATATGAGGAAAAAAAACAATTTACCGCTAAATGGATGGGGGCTTATTATTTTCAATCAATTTAAATGAATCTTTGTAAAGGAGGAGCATATAAACCAAACGAAAATGAATATTTCAGTGCTTATTGAAAGCAATGGGAGATTAATTGGTTTGCTTTGTCTGCGTCTACTTCAATGCTTGCGGTGAGGATGTCTACTTGAACTGATCTTAGGGTGTCTACTTCAACCATTGAAAAGTGTTCGTGCTTTGAGATGATGAAAGAACTCGCAGCTATTTTTGCTTTCTGCTGACAAGAGCACCTTATTAGTTTTTGGTTGATAAAGCGATTGTTTATGCACCAAGGAGAGTGTGATCAGTATTTTATTCTTTGATCTTGTCCTCATGGAGTTTCTTAAATCCTGAAAGCTTTAATATGCTTGAGGTTTCTGTTTTAGAGGATTAGATTTTCTTTGAAATAGCTCCAAAGTTATTTTAATGCACAATATTGATCGAAGAAGAGCGGAAAGATGGCGTTGGAGCTATCACTGGGGAGCTGGAAAAAGATTAGGGGAGGATATTATCGAAACTCATTATTTTGGGATGCAGAAATGTGTTCGTTCTCTTTTCAGTTGTCTGGGTTGTTTCTTTACTGTTAGTGATATTATTAGAAAGATTGCTTCTCGCTATATATATGTTATTTGTGTTGAAAGATAAGTTTAAAGGAGGGCTAGAATGATCGTCGTTATTTGCAGAATCTGTAATGGAATCATTTTAAGTCTAGTAATTCGTCGTTTTCATGCGACGTAGTGTGTGCCTCCCTTTGACGATACTCACAACAGATTCAGGGTGGGTAAGCTCAAATTACTTGAAAGTTGGTGTTCCATCTTCGGAAGATTTATCTTCCTCTAAACAAGTACTTGTATCCCTCCTTTTTCTCCCTACAGAACTGATCATAGATATCTTTGTATCTGATCTTTTATCTAACTCTCCTGTTTCTTGCGCTCCTTGAGATGCAGGAGAATGATGCAAATTAGGAATGCTATTAGAGGAATTGCTTTTACGCTAAAGATTTTGAGGGATTTAAATCTCTTTAAGCGATACAGGGATGTTTGTTAAGGTGGTATCTGAAACATTGCTTTGAATTCCTCTCAGATTTTGGTAGCTGACAGATGAAGCAGATAAGGAAGGCATTTATTATGTACTCTAAGAAGCGTATTATAATAGCACCTGATGAGATTATTGAAATGGCTAAACTACTGGGGCTTTATTTGGTGAAGGAGAAGAAAATGTATGCTATCTCATTTGATTTTGAGATACGATTGAATTCTTCGAGATGATATTTTTTATTGGGCAAAGTGTTTTAATGTTAAGCAAGAGCGCAATGAATGGCTTGGATATGCGTGTGATGCGAGTGTCAGATTCAGTCGCTTGCGCGTTGTGATCATATGTTTTGCTGTTAAAAAAGTTCTTCTGAAGTAGATACTGATTAGCTCCATATTGATAGAGTTCAGTTATGCTCTTTTGGATTTGTACATTGCCTGATTTAACAAAGTAAAGATAATCTGTTGGAGTGCCTTGCTGGATAATAATCTCCTTGCGTTAATATATCCCATCATGACACATATGTAAGAAATACTCTGTTCCAACAAGTTCACTATCTTCAATATGGATACTTCGAAAATTTGAGCACAAAACTGATATCAAGTGAATTAGTTTCTGAACATATGCACTGAATACATAATCGTAGCTGCGTTAAGGAAGGCAAACCACCATGCAATCGCTTTACGCTTGTACACTGAGATTTTATAAGCTTTCAAGATTTTCTGAAGAAAAAAAATAAAAAGTTATTCTTCAATTTGGATCTAAAAGAATCAAGATTAAAATGTTTGTCGATTAATATTTTTGGTTTCAAGTTGAGGGATTTGCAAAAAGGTATGTTTGTGCTTTTCTTACCTTGCTGTTTCTAGTAATCCGCTTCCATTCGTTTTGATTTGAAACAAAGGTGATTATTGTAATCTTACCTAGATCCAAACAGCTAGCCTAAATGGATAACTTTCACTGGTTTATTTCTATGATTCTTTATTCCTTAAATCAGCTGAAATGCTCTTTTTTTGTCCTCTGAAGCATTAATTTATGATTTTTCCTCTAATTTTTAAAAGAGAATTTACTTCTAAGATACCACGCAATGATTGTGGTTTTGTCTAGTATAAACTGCATCTCCTTCAATCAAAAAATATTTCATGCCTTTATGCACGCCATCTTCATATATAAACGTTCCTGCTTTGAATTCGCGAATCGAAAGTAACTCTATGAGTCTCGAAAGCAATGCAGGGTTTGAAAACAGCACAGGTATATCTTTGAACTGTTCAAATCGCAAAAAAGCTTCAGATACTATCTTGTACTCTTCCTCTGAGAGACCTTAAATTCTTCCATGTTTTTTCAGAATTGCGAAGGCTTCAAGGAATTCTCTGGATATTTGTTCGGGATGTCCATGAGGAGTCATAATAAATCTGTCTGGTAAGATGATTTAGATTACCTCGAAGAAAAGAGTATTTTTATGTATTTTTTTGTTTAATTAACTTCACCTAACTCTTCTTATCAAAAACTAACAAAAAATACACTCACATAACTTACTTTAGAATGTTGCGTCAGAACACCCTAGTAATCAATAGAGCCTATTCATTATTTTTTTGGAGATATTAAATATCTTTTTCATTTTTCTTCAACTCAATTCCTAGTGGATTGGTTGCTTAGTTTGGGCAATGCTTGATAATAACCTGCAAAATTATGAAATTTTAGAAGATTTCACAAAGAGATTAATTTAGCTAAAGATATAAAAAGGCTTCTTTTTTAAAGCTGCTCCTTCTATTAATTATGCTTTTCAGTGGGAGATCAGTAAATTTTGGAGTGGTTTTTTGATAATCAAAATGTGTGATATTCATTTTCATTAGAATCTCCCAAACTTTTTGTTAATCATTTGTCAATTTACTGATCCATTTCTATTATTTATTAAATGCCAGTATTGATTGAATGTTTCAGAAGGTAATTAATGTTGAGAAAAGTCAAAATAATTGACTTGTTAGTCTGCTAAATTGGGGGGTTTCAGTAATTATTGATAAGCCTTCACTGGAATAAATAAAATAGTCTATTTTAGTTGTAATTCTTCTTTCATTTTAATAGTTACAAAAAGACATTTTGTTTCCTTTTATGAATATTCTCAAAATGAACTAATTTTCATGGTTTTAATGATACCAAGCCATTTTTCATAAAACTCTGTGAAAACATGATAAATAATATTACTCAAGATAAAAGCATCATTTTGCCATATGAATTAACTCCAAAATCAGAAATAAGATCGAGGATAGATTGACTAAATGCGTTAACGAGGGTCTTTTTAAACCTTGGCAAGATTATCTCAAAGAAAAATGCAAGAAGTTTCTGTTTTAATTAAATCAACTCAACTGCAGAAATCGCTAAATGAAACTGATTAAAATAGATTATTTTAAGGTTTGATCTAAGGAATTTACTTCAGAAAAGAAAAAAATAACATAACCCACAGAATTGTTCCTTTGTTTATGCAATTTTAGTTTTAAAGATAATAAATGAAAGATAACTTCAAAAGTGAGATTTAAGAGGTTTGACTGGCTGTTTTAGATTCTGGAAGTAAAAGATAAAAACACTCCAAAGATTAAGAAAAAATCAGTAAAATAACTATGAAGGATAAAAACAACAAGAGACTTTATCACACTCTGACTCACAAAAATCATAGGAAAAACTGCATTATTAATTAACAACTAATCCTACAAAAAACTATTTCTTTAACAAAGATGATTTTCTTACAAACAAAAATATTCATATTTTTTAAGAAATAATTCCTGATAAACCGTTCAGATATTGATATTGTACTCCTTAATTGTATTAGTTATTAAAAGTAACAAAACCATTTAAAAAACAGATCAAATAGAAGGTAATTTTCAGCTTAATATTGTCATATCTTTATTTTTAATTCTTTGAAAGCCAATCATTCTATTATCGCTTCTGGAATGGAGACTGGTGTTTTTTCAATTTCAATCTCTGCCTTCTTCTTTTGTTTTTCATAACAAGAATTGCAGAATGCCCCGATAATTGAGTCTCCCTTGCATTTCGTGTGGTAATCCTCTAGTGAATTAGTATCAAATCAAAAACAACACTGAGAATAAAATCAAAATGTTTAAGCTTAAACTAATTACTGTGACAATTTTAGCAGTTTTCAAACATTTGCATCTTCTTGATTGTTAGAAAGCACGAGACACAGACTCTCAGCTAGAACAATCCAACATTCTTAAGAGGACCAGCAGGTTAAGGTGCATGAATAGGTTATTTTGGTGGTTGAGTTTCAGCAATAATTTAATTTGCAGAAACAGTAGTAATACTATTATTAGTATTAGGATTATTAGTGTTATTAGTAGTATTATTATTATTTTCATTTAGCGGAGAAAGAATTTCCTCAAAATCAGTTGTTTTGATTTTTAATTATCTTTCAGTATTTGGAGTGGTAGTATTAACGATATCTTCTTCAATATCTGAGTTATTTGTGACTATTTTATTATTGCTGTTATTTGTATTATTTTATTTTCTCTTCGTCTTATTGTTTGTGATTGTTTGCAAAGGCATTTTTTTAGAAGCTAATTGCCTTATTTCTGCTTGCAATTATTCCTATTGATTTTACAATCCCTTCACCTGTTCTTTGGCACTCTCAAGATCAGCTTCAAGATTTTGAGCTTTCTAAAACCAAAAATCTTTCTGCTAAAGAGCCTCAAATTTTTCATTATCATTTTGCATCATTCTCTCATCCATCTCAGTGAATTTTGCCATCATGCTTTAGTAAACTTCCAAAGCACAGTTTACATCTTGCTCAAACTTATCAGCAGATTAGGCTTTAGATTCTCCTTCAATGTCCTTAGATTAATCGATTTCTTCAGTGAACTTTAAGATTTGATTTCTTAACTTTAAAAAACAATGAATTATTTGTAACTTTTACAAACAATAACAAATCTCCAATTACTTCAGAATTTTCAATAATCAATTCATCATTCTGCCTCTTGTATCTCTCAATAACTACAATCCAACAAAATAAACTATCACAAAATACACAAATATTGTTTCCTAATTTACTTGGATTAGAGTTGATTTGCGTGAATACATCTTTTAAATCTTTCTGATAATTTGCAAGAATCGATATGAATTAATTCTGCTGACTCCCATACTCATCGAATATACTATCCTTCTATCTCTTCTCAGCATTCAACAGTTAAATTTGACTCTTCAAATTCTCATTTTCAGCTTGTAAATCTTAATTTTGAATAGCAATCGAAAAGTTTTTTTCAGCTAAAGAATCTGCATCCTTCCTTTCTCTTGCTATTCTACTCTCTAAGCTCAAAACCTTCCTGGTGAGATCCTCTGTGAGTATTTTCTATTCTGAAAGCTATCCTTTCCATTCTCCGTTCACTTAGCCAGTGTAATCTTGGTCTTCTTGTACCTTCCACTTGAAAATTCCCAGAAATATTATTATTTATTTTTAACCAAACAAACAGCAATCTCTCTTAAAATAAAGCGAATAATAATAATTTTACAAGCTTCTTCTCGAAGATTTTCTTTTGTTCATCTGTTTGAAAAAACAACAACAACTTCATTAGACTCTTTTATGCCTTGAAATTTATTTTTAAAATGTCTAAAGATTGATTACCTAGAGAATTCGATAATTTCTAACTTAACTGCACTAATTCCACTATTTCCTATTCTTTACTTGCCAATCTATTTTACAAGAAATTAATTTTCTAGTCGCTCTCTCTCAGCTCTTATTCTCGCTGTTAGAGAGAGAGTTCCTTTGACTTCAGTCTCATCTCAAATTCTTCCTTCTGCATTTATGCCTACATTTTATTAGAATCAAGCACTCAAGATTAGCTAATAATATTCTTTAAAATAACATTCTCACATGCGTATTTAATTCGTTTTGCTTTTGCTGCATCATTTGATCTGTACGTTGGCGCTCTTTATTTATCATCGAAGATGCTACTGAACCTTGCAAGATTGCATTTTATTTCTCAATAGAAGTATCCCTTTCTTCTTTCATTGCGAGATTCTTAATATTCTCTAAGTGCTTAGACATCTCAGCGAATAAGAGTGCATCTCCATCATCATCTACACAACGAGGAATATGATCATTTAATGGAACAACATCTTAGATAATCTCTCTTTGTTCTGGGTTGTGTTCCAGATAGCTGTCTACGAATTCTTTAACTTCCTTTTTCTCTTAATTTGTATCTTCTTCAACATCAGTTGAACGAGAGAGTTGTTCATTGAGATTTATTTCCACCTCCATTCCTGCTCCTCCTGAAGATTGAGGTGGTAATTCAGAAGGCACTAATCCCTGTTCACTCATATTCAGTCTGATTTTTTTCTTTAATTTTCCCGATAAATTGAAATATTTCGCGGATTTAATAAATTCGAACTTTAATCATGATTAAATCAGCTGCTTAAATAGATTCCCCTGCCACACAAAACACAAAGATTCTGTTTATATTCTCAGTCTGATTTTATGATCAAACACAAAGCAAATTGCGGCAACTAATATTTTTCTTCAATGAAAGTAATATTTCTAAAAAATTTCAGTTTAGCCAAGTAATTCAGTTCTTTTTAATATCTTTTGTTTTTGGAATTAATTATCATTTAATCATTTTCAATGCATATTTTTTGAAAGGATTAATCTTTTTTCCCCTTTGCTTTCTCCATAAAGAATACGAGGTATGATCGAATGGTTTTATAGCAAAATGAGGAAGTAATCGAAGAACGAAACCAAAAATTTAAATTTTACAAAGGAAAATATTAACTCATAGTAATTAATAAAAAAGGTGAATTGTAAATTAAAAAGACATTCGACTGTGAGAAAATAATCACTTAACAAACAATTCAAAGTGACAAAACAATTAAAAACATGATAATTGAGTATATTTTCTATCTCAAGATTCTTCCATGTCGCTGTCTGGAAAGGTCCTAGAGCCTTCCTTCACAAAGCTGCCGATACCCTCAAGAATTCTAAAAACATTCTTATTGATTTCTAGAAAACCTCCCTTTTCAGTTTAGAGGTTTTCCTTCATAGAGAATAAGTTTATAGAAAGCATTGGGAACTGCAATCTTTGTTCAAGATAGAGAGACAAGGAGATTCGTCTCAAAGAGGCTCTGATTTCACTTTCTCTTCAAGATCCTACGATCGAACCAATGCGAGACACGATAGTCTTGACATTGGAGTTGTCAACTTTGCCTTCACCTTTAAGTTTTGACCAAACTTACTGTTACTTGCCATTGAAGTTCACAAAGACTTCCATAGCGCCGGTACCACCCGGAACAGCCTTACCATCAACTGCAGCTTTAGGGTAAGCCTATTTTACAGCCTAAGCTACGCAGTTAAACTGCGGGCGATAACCTCAGCCACCACAGTATTCAACGTAGACAGAGATATTAGCGTTGTTATTTGCAACTTCCATTTTCTTTTTATTTTTTCCGAATTGTTTTTTTTATTATTTATTATTATTTTTCTTCCCCAAAGACTGTTCCTCCTTCCCTTCTTATACTTTGAAAAATTCCAAAAATGGCTCATTACCCCCTTTAATTATACTTCTCTGATGTGATTTGTGGTCATTTTGAGATCTCTACTTTCTAGGTTTTTTAAACAACATTTAGTTTTATTATCTGTTTTTCCTCTTCATTGTTTTTCAGTTTTTTTTTGCAGAAAATAATAAAATAATATGAAATATACTAATTTACTTCTAAATGTTTCAAGATAATGCCAAACTTTGATAAAACATAGATAAACTGATTCAACTTTTTAGTTCTTGTATTTACACTTGAAAAACAGTCATTTTATGTTCTGCTATGTTTATCCTTTTCACTATGTTTTGGTAAGATATTTTTGAACATAGCTCATTCTGCTCTGCAATGTATCGCAAGGACGATTGTAAGGCGTCCATTTTGGTTCATCCTTGAAGAGTCTCATAGGATGCACGTAATTACACTCATCAGTCGTAAAACGATGATAAATGCCTTCAGGAAGAATAACTAGATCTCCTTTAACGGTTTATATTCTGATCCACTTGTCATTGATGTCTCTCACATCGAAGAAACCACTTCCTCCCATGATATATCTGATTTCTTCATCGATATGAATGTGCTCTTAGCGAAATTTCGCCAGCATTTCTTGATAATTATCGCATTAAGCACCACATTTTATGATATCTCTGGAGGCATATTTTCGTTCAAGACAGATTCTCTCTAGTTCATCATTTTTTTCTTCTCCATTGAGTTTCCAATGTTCAACTCCGAGTTGTTTCAGCTACTCAGGAGCTACCCACTAATAATCTTTATATTAAAGGCTTTTGCGAATATCTCCGTCTTCGCCGATTTAAGATTCGTCAATATACCAAGCCTTCAGAGCAGCTGAACTTTAGGTAGGAGCTCGAGGGAGTTCTAATCCTAACTTTTTAGTTTAAATTGCTGTTTCGAACAGATAATGGTAACATTCCGCGTGAATTTTAGCCTTCTCCCAAGTTTCACCCCAAATATATACACCATGGTTTCTAACAAGAACAGCATTTGAACGTGGATAAGCGTTTATCGCATTCTGCAGACGTTCTGTTAGATCACATTCTTTTTCAGTATTTTCAATAATTGGCACTCTACACCAATCAGTGTTATGATGCCCTGGAATTCCCTTGATCATTTCATGATCGGTAGTCTAAAACTCTGTTTCGAACAGTTTAGTCACCAGCATAGCACTGAGAGAATGGGAGTGAAGAACTGCGCCAGCTCTACGCAATTTATAGGCTGCGTTAAATAAGGGAGTGCACTCAGATGGTTTGAGCTTTGGATTTTTAGGAGATTGTTTGACTTCACCAGATAAGTTGATCATGTAAATATCATCTTCTTAAACTAGTTCTTTCTGAACTCCCGATGGAGCAACGTAGATTTCATCATCACTTACTCGTATCGATATGCCACCTCCGGAACCTGCACACCATCCTTGGGAATAGAAGTTTCTTAAGAGAGCGCAAATCACCTCTCTAGGGCTTGAATTACTACTAAGTTAGCTCATATTATAATTCGTTTTTTTTTTCTATTATTTTAAATCTATTTAGTTTTTCTTTTTTGGCTTATTTCCGAAAATGTTCCTTTTTAAATCCCAAACGAGAAAGTTAAATGTTTCTTATTTTGTTCCAGAATTAATTAAGTAAATAATGAGGATATTCATGATGGAGTAATCCAATTCATTTGATTTATTTTTTTTTAGTAATAATTTTAGATCTTACATTCTTTAAATTTTTGGCATTTCTAGAATCTTTTAGTGTTGAAACCGAAGAAAGCTTTTATTATGTTGTATAGATTTTTAAATATAAGTCTTTGAATCAAAATAAATAGCAATTTTAATAATGTATTGCACATTTTAGATAGAAACCAGGAAATAAAGAAGAGAGAGAAATTCAATATGAACGATTATCTTGTATTAAATGAATTAAAATAATGTTTATTGCCTCTTAGAACAGATATTTTCTGAGGGAGAGTTTGTGGACACAATCAAAACCAAAAGTAATTGAAAAATCGACCTTCTTCTTCAGAGATACAAATCGCTACATTAATTGTATCTTCTACAAGGAAATGTAGCAACATTTGTGTTACTAATAATAATTGCATACTTCAAAAGAAGAAGGTTGATACCAAACAAGATAAATTATTTATGTTTCCTCACAAAATGAGAGTCATTTCCATTGTAATTTATCTCTTGATTTTTTATGAATAGCGCGTCGAAGATTATGGTAATACTAACAATAACCACAAATATTATATTATTGATAAAAATTTACATAAAATCAATGGAAAATTTAACACCTACAAAATCTGTTTATATTTTGTGAAAAGAACATCTTTTGAAATATTTAATTAATTTGACGTCTAAAATTTAATTAAGAATTTTTCTGTGAAAAAATATTAATAATTTCAGTGTAAAACAGGTGCTGATCTTATGTAGCAACAGCAAGACAGTAAATATAAGAGAGAATAACTCTTATTTGAGTCTAATCATCTCTAAGTCTATGAGGGATACGAACTCAAAACGTAAAAGCGAGTGTTTCTCAAAATTGTCGATGAACGCGCTTTTGGGATATTCGATAAGAGTTCAGACCAAAAAGCAAAAGATATGATCTTCAAAACAGGAATAGAACTACGTCGATTACAAAATAGCATATTTGGATCACTTTCTCGCTGCAACGACACAAGAATATTTACTCCTAGAGTACATGAGATTTCTCAAGAAGGAGCTTAAACTTGCATTGTGACACCTGGCTCTGATTTCGGATTTCTTAGCAGTTATCTCTAAGGCGGACAATACTTAAAAGAAGCAGATGCGTTGCTTTTATTGAAATAAATAGCATTAGGATTGATTGAATTTCATTAGCTCAATATTGCTCATGGGGCTGTTTGTGCTGATAATGTTGTTGTGAGAGAAAAAGGTGTGGAATTGAATTTACTATGCTTTTAAGCAGGCGAATTTAGCAAAAGCACTCCAGAAATGTTAGAAATCGATAAAGAGTGTAATTCTTATTTGGCTCCAGAGCTACTGCTAGATCCGAGTCTACCGAACACAAAGGAATCAGACATGTGGTCGTTGGGTGCTTTGCTTGCTCGTCTTTTACGTGGAAGACATGTATTCTATGGGAGCACTAGAAAATCTGTTTTTGAACAGATTTGCTAATACGAAGAGATGATGGTTAAATGCATGTAGGATGATTGCAACGAAGGGAAGACTGATTTTCCTATTTTTATCTCTGAGGCTGCTTTTGGATTGATTCGAAAGTTGATGTCTTAAAACCCTGCAGATAGACCTTCTGCAGAGGAACTAATATTGCATCCTTTACTTGAAGGCATACGAATAGAGATGAGAAAATAAGGTGACTACCCTTCAGCACTGCCTGAGCAGATGAATTAAGGAGAAGAGAAGTTTGCAGTGATTAAGGAAAGTTAAATCTTGAACGAGATCGACAGATACATCGGAGAAGAGATTTGTTTTGGATTTTCTAAGCTAAAAAGTGAAGACGAAGAAGAGAATTCGTGTAGTTTAGTGTAGTTTAAGACAATAGGGTTAGAAGAAGGAGCTATGTCTGAGAAGTATCTTTAAAAATTAGAGTAGTTCAGTTAGATTGATTTAAAAGGGAGCTGCAAGACAATTGGAATACGAGCAGTTGTGTATGTACCAGGAAATTAAGGTAACTCGAATGGTAGCAGATCTGCGTCGATTGTAATTGCCTAAGACTATTCGAATATGGGCACGTTAGAATAATATCTACAAGCCAAGAAAAAAGCAAATGTAAAAGGTTTGACTGTAGCAAACTCCATACGTTCAATGCATCGATTGTTATTTGCATTATCTTAAATTAGCAGTAGCGAGTTGTTAGTATTAGGGACTTTACACTCAAAGAGTCTGTATATTGATTCTGGTATCTTCCGAATTGGAGAGCCACTTGGATTGCAGGAGGCAACTACGAACAGTACTACGTTTAACTAAAAACTAAGAGCATTTGATTATTTTGCTAACGAATTCAAGCAAGATATGATTGACAATAATCCTAGAGCTGATCTCCGCAAAGCTGATATTTGGAGTTTTGGATTCCTGTTTTATCGATTCATTTTTGGGGAACCTCCAATCTTTGATCTCCAGGAGAAGCCAATATTCCCGATTTAAACAAGCATCGAAGTCAGTGACAGGATTAAAAATGTTATCTCTGCTTGTCTCATTCCGTAAATCCCTCCTAGAGCTGTCTGGCTGTCTCTTATTTAAACTTTGCATGATGAGCAATTAGTGTTAGGTTATGATTTTGATATGTCACCAAAGTAGATTCCTCAAGGAAATAACATTCAAGCAGACGAACCAGGATTTGAATTATTCAAATATCGCGATAAAGGTGATAAACTTAAAATGAAGAATATGCTATCATCTGGGGCTAAACTCCCTTTGGATATCAATTAGCTTGAGAATAGGAATTTAGAGGAATCTGGAAAGTATTTTTAGAATGCACGAAAAGGAAAAGGTAAAGATGAAAGACAATATGAAATGAGTGAGTCTACTTATTCGAATTATGACAAAGCAGCAAATGATCCAAGTTTGGAATTGGATTAAAACAGATAATAATAACAACAAGGATTTTCTAATTCCTTTATTGACTATGGAGACAACTTAGTAGAAGGAGATTCTTCGTTGCCTTTTAAAAAATATCCAGAGAATGAAGATGCCAGCTTGGTACTTGATGAACCCAAACGTTTCCTAGATAATTTGAGATTACCAAAGGTAGGCAGATAAGAATTCATGGTTCCAACTGCTGGTCTCTTAGTCCATTACAATGACACTGAAATATCGTATCAGTTAATGAAAAGTGAATCATCTGGCGGGGAGAATCTTAGAATAATTAAAATTTATGCTAAGGCTTGCTGCGTGGTTATTCTATTCTTAACACTGTAAGAAATTAGATATTTTTTAAATAGAAAGAGAAAGAAAGGTTTTAGAAATGAATCACACAGTTGATAATAATAATATTTCTTGTTTTTCTTTAGATTTTTTAGAAAAAACTTATTGAATTCATGGGAAGCTATGCTGAATCGAGGAGACATGCGATCAATTTAAATTAGTAGCTTATCCATGTCAAGTTCAGCAGGTGCGAATGTCATAACTCAGGATATTGAGTAATTTCTGGCCAGCAAAAGTCCTGATTTAGACACTATTATGTAACAATATGGCTGTATTGACAATCAATAATTCAATAGCCATTCGCCGTCAGTTATTGATGCTGTAAGAGGAGGTGCCTTCTTCGTCTGGGCGTTCATGTGTTTTATTTCAGCTATTGCGATAATTGCTTCTAGATCGTTTCTAGCTGCGAGAATTGACACTCTCACAATCTGGTAAAACTACAGATCTAACACAAGCATTTCAAAACGTACTAAGAAATACCTTATTCCAGGGTAGATCATTGCACATCTTGAATTCGCTTTCGTTTACTACGGTCATTTCTAATTCTTCAACTTCTTCTATTATGCTGTCTTTAATCCCTGCCTAGGGGTTGACACAACTTCAGATTCTACTCCCTTAATATTCGACAGCACTAGACTTGTGTTTAGTGGTAAATCTGGTGAATTCATCACAAAAATCATGTGCACAATAGGAATTTTCGGTTTCTTACACTTCTCGACCCTTGTAGTTTACAGCTTCTTTCCGTTGATTTTTTTAAAATATTTCCTTCACTGGGTTCATGTCCTTCTCCGCGGCTGTAGCTTTTTATTTGGCTGCTGGATTATGTGCAGATTGGGAGCTTTTTTAATATTTTAGCCAACGATTAGTTTCGATGATGAATCATTGATCAGTGCTTCCCTCGCTTCTGGGGAATACTAAGCTGTATTTGGATTCATCCCAGAGATAATTGAGGTAATTCTTATTGGTCTAGATCTATTACTAGAATTTGTGTTTCTACACATTGGATTAGCTTTAGACAAGCGATAAAAGGATACTTAAGCTGTAAATTTAAATAAAAACACAGCTCACAGTAATATTAGATTTAGAAGAAACGCTTAAAACATGAAAGTAGTAGGATCTAAAATGTAGTTTAATCAATCGAAAAAGCAACCAAGTACGCAATAATAGCCTCAGATTTCAGTATCACAAGCTGCACTTTCAGTTTATTCAAGATAGACAAAAAAACTTTGATAAAAAAATTGTATTTTTTCTGTATGATTTAATACCTAGTCAAACTCTCAAATCCTTCATTATTTTTTATAAAAATATCCCAAAACCTCTTTTATTATTAAAATATCTCAATTGGTTAACTGGCTTTTCACAAAAAAAGAGTAAACATTAATTCGAATCAGTGTGGAAACAATAACCAACTGTTTTGGGGGAATAAAAATATAAATTTGCATTATTAATTAATTCGCTGACTTGAAGTAATTTATCAAAGGAGATAAATGCAAAATAGAATGAAATTAAAGATCCTCAAGATGTATTTTAAACATGGAAGATATATAAAGATAGTATATAAATCTAAAAGATTCTATTATTTTATGAGTTTAATTCGTTTTAGAGTTGAATTTTAAGTCAAAAGAAATAAAAAATAAAGAGGTAAAACTCTATTTTAAAAGAAAAACAAAAATAAACAAAAATGAGAAGCAGATACACTAAGGATACTGGAAACAAAGAAACAATAAATCAGTTTCGAACGTTCCAAAAATATTGAATTTACTTACTTGCCAGAAATCTGGGAAGAAACAAAGTATCTCTGAGTCAGCTCAAACGCTTTTTCGATACTAGAAATGAATCGAGGGGGAGGAATCTTAATTTGCGAGTTAAAGATTATTCACCCAAACAATTTAGATAATTAATTAGGATAAAAAGGAAAAGATGAAAGTCGCACCTGAGGAACTGCAGACTGATGCAAAACCAGTCTGGAAGAATTATGCATATAATGAGCTGTTTGCTACGATTATCCCTCTTCCTATGTTTCTTAAAGTCTTGAGAGGAAAGTTATAACAGCTCTTCAATCGCAGAGCCTATGTGTTTATGTATTGGAACATGACATACGGAGAGATTGCTTTCTTTTTGATTACCTTCTCTGGGATGGGCATATACTTTGGATTTGCCTACGATAATCCTTGGCGTTCAGGATGGGCAGCTTCAGTGCCAATGCGTAATACATAGGGAGGATTCATTAATATTTAATGCTTGGGTGTCCTAGTATTTGATTGTTAAGATTATTTTAACTTGCCACTTTTTTCATTTATTTTTTGTAATTTTTAACCAGTATTTTGTGTGATCTTCTCTGTTAAGAACTCTGTTCTTTACTACATATTTGGAATCTGCTATGAAAGAGGAGTCTTCTGGCATAAAGCATTTGCGTGGATGACAGTGCTTGGAGGAATTCTACACTTTGCTGCGTTACCTAATTTATCAGATAACACCAATAAGGATTATTCAAGCGGATGGTTGATGATTTCGAGCATTTTCTTCCTTTTGATCTTCAGTCTACCACCGATTCGTCACTATTTCTATGAAGTATTTATCCGTCTTCACTGGGTTGGTTTCGTAGCTGCGATGGTTGGTATCTTCTACCATAAAATTGTCTTAGGCTATATTTCAGTCGGATATTGGGGCCTTGACTTTCTTATCAAGTAAAGATTTTCACATTTTTTCTTTCTTTCTTCTTTTCAGTTTCATTTTTGTTGATTTTTGTTGAAGTAAAACGCTCTTTTCATTACATTACATTAATCATTCATTTATTGATTGGAAGGTGGGGAGTTAACTTAACTCTATTAAATCACTTATGTCTTTGAGTTATTTTAATTTCTGATATTATTCGCTAGGTAATTTGTAATTTACAGACATGCCAAGAATACCACTGAGATTACAGTTATGCGATCCTCTCCTTAAGTCTTGCGAATGGATCTTTCCCGCAATGATTTCCCATTCCTAAGTGGATAGTATGTTTACGTTTGTATCCCTCAGCTTTCATACTTCGAATGGCATCCATTTGGAATTCAATCCTCAGCTGGATAAAATAGAATAACCCTCTATCTTAAAGTCTGCGGAAATTGGACAAAATAACTTAGCGATATTGTTGAAAAAAATTCAGGAACAGTTAAGATGAAAGCGTATTTCTCTGGTCCTTTTGGATTCCCAAGTATCGACGTAGTTAGCGATTATTACAAGTCCTTCTTACTTATCGGAGGTGGTATTGGCATGGCACCTATCATAAGTGTCTGCAAATCGTTCTTAGAACAACGAAAAGGTGCCGCCCGCCCTTTAACCAAGCTTATGCTCATCTGGACAACTCGTGATAAGGCACCCTTCGACGATTTTATCAACGACGAATATATGTAATCGATAATTTCAGCTGAAGACAAATAAGCTAAGTTATTCGAACCATATTACCATTTCTCAAGAGACACTCATCCCTAAACTGATATTGAAACAACGCAGATTAAATAAGTGGAAGATCACGCACAAGGCGGGTAGTTTATTAATTCAAGACCAGATTTTGCGAAATATATTGAATTGCTTGTAAATAGTGCTAAGCAACAAGGAGAAAAACGAGCTGCTATCCTTGTCTGTGGGCCAGATAGTCTTATCATGAAAGTCTAGCATGAATCTAGTAGGCAATCCACTTCAGACTTCCGTATCGATATTCATGAAGTTGTCTTCCTTATTTGAAATAAAAAGATTTACCTCTCACATATACTAACTATTTCATCTTCAAAAAAAGTGGTCTTCTCAAGAAAAAAAAATACACAAAAATATTGAATTCATGATAATTAACTCTTCGAGCATAAGTATCTTTGTCATTTGTTTGCTTGTTTTATCTATTGAATATGACATATTTTCACTTATTTTTTGATTTTAAAACTTCATCTTTTTAGGCAAAATACTCAAAAAGAGCTAACAAACAGATCCTTTTCTTTGGAGGATTATTATTTGCTCTTGATGTTTAATGTTGCTTGTGGGTTCAATTTTTTCTTCTTTTTGCTCCAGGAACCCCTTATCTCAAATCGATTACTGATTAAAAATTTTAACTAAAATCACCCAGCTCAGAAATAAGTTTAACAAAAATACAATTTGTTACTGTTCCATTTTTCAATGTGTAATCGATCGTTAAGAGATAAAGAGAGAGTCATCATTTAAAGGAATAAATAATTATTTTTAAAGATGAGAAATTCATTTAAATTAATAATTAAATCTACTTTCTTTTGAATAATAGATTCAATGATTTTACATTTTATTTTTTTTTAATTCTTGTCGATTTTTGTTAATTTAAATCAATAGTATCCATTTTAAAATATATTGATTAAGTGATAATAATTTAACATCAAAAACATAATTGAATTAATTGTTTCTTAGTTTGTTATTGTCGGGGTTGGGGTTGGGGTTGGGGTTGGGGTTGGGGTTGGGGTTGGGGTTGGGGTTGGGGTTGGGGTT
>Ga0302271_10000434_pt1 | contig 40964 bp, 24 predicted proteins | sample III_Bog_N1_1_FD_198767 | JGI IMG/M metagenome (GOLD analysis project Ga0302271, IMG submission 198767) | Peat permafrost microbial communities from Stordalen Mire near Abisko, Sweden - III_Bog_N1_1 | ecosystem: Environmental > Terrestrial > Soil > Wetlands > Peat | place: Sweden: Abisko...
ACGCAAATAAATCTTCCCATTTTATCCGCTGATCTTCTTCTTTTTCTAGCATCCCCGCGATAAATTTCTTTGTCTTCTCACTGACGATTGGTGTATCTGGGAAAACGAGCTTTCCTGTGTTGATGTTCTCTTTTAATTACTATAAATTCTTGCCTTACCATGGCGTGTTAGCATACAACATCTCATAGAATATCACACCTAATGACCAGATATCAACTTTGCTGCTGTATTATTGCTAATTCAGTAACTAAGGACACATGTACCTAAGAACAAAACAAAGAGAGAACATCAATGAAATTGCAGTCCAACATCAAATTGAATATGTATTTTTCTAAAAACGGGAAGATAAAATATCAATATTTCACAGAAAAAGCACCTTATTTTTTATTTTTTTCTGCTATTATCTTTTTTTTCTCTAAAATCTTTGCATAAATTCTTCCCTTCTTTCATTCTTTCTCCTCCCTCTACTTAACTTAATTTAATCTATCTTTTATTTTACATCGGCGATCCAACGAATGATTTGATAGCAGCCTATTCCATATCATGTTCGACGACCTTTGAAAACCCAAAATCAGCTATTTTCAAAATCCCATCATGGATTAGAATATTCGCTGGTTTTAGATCCCTATGCACGATCTTCTACTCATAAAGACACTTGAATCCTGAGATAATCTACTTCACTATCCTTAGAGTGTCCGTTTCAGAGAGCCATCCATCATTCTTTTTGAGATACTAATCCAATGATCCTCCATTGCAATACTCCACTATTAAGTATATGTTATTGGGAGAATGCATGACATCCAGCAGCTACACGACATTCTTGTCTTGAATCATTTTCATGTTGTTGATTTCATTCTTCAGTAACTAAAGTAGCTTATCTTGACTTCTCCCGACGATTTATCGTTTTATTTGTTTCACTGCGACTTACTTCTCAATGTTCCTTTAATCGATGGCTTAGTAGACAAGACCATATGATCCTTTACCAAGGACTTTATTGAGATTCAAAATATAGTTGTCAACGACCTTGTACTGTACTTCTCCTTCTTTTTAAGTTGCGTCGTTGCTGTAGATGTATTTTTCTTCTGCCATGTCGATGGGACTAGTAAGAGTATTTTCTGGGTAAGTTTCTTTTGTTTTTCTTGATTTTGATTTGTTTGCTTTGATTTTCGATCCAAAAATAATAATATTAAAATCAAATCCCAAGAACAAGAAGAAAACATACACAAAATATGTGTTTCTCTGAATCTTCGGATTTTCACAAGATCCTTTGGGGAGAATCAGAGGGAATCTAACTAAGAGGCACAAGTAGATACAGCAGAGATGATAACTACGAGCATCATCAATAATTATAACAAAAACATTAATCTCTCTTAAAAAAATCCAATTTTAAAGGAAATCTTTTATTGTTTTGACTCACACATTCTTGATTCTTTCTGATCTATTCCTTTTCCTCTCAAATCAAAAATTTTCAATAGAAAATGCATGAAAATTTGAATTTCCAGTCAAATACAACTTTAAAGGATTCGAAATGAGTGTTAAAATGAAAGCATTTTCCTGAATTTTGACTTAAATTATTTATTATTCTTTCTTGAATATCTCCAGTTCTTAGACTTTGAAAGAAAAATAACTAAAGGATCAATCAGAACAATAATAATTTAAAATTTCCTCTTTTGCAATTGTACAAATAAAAGAGATTATGCCAAGATTAAATAGTTAGCTCTCTTCTAAAAACCTTCACAAAATGCTTGCAAATAATAAAATCTTAGCAAATTGAAAGCCCTTCAATTGATAATAATTCCCCAACAATATCGTTGATCCAAGTGATAATAAAATATGAATTCAGTCGGTCTCATTACTTAGAAATGATTATGTTTTGTTTTTGGGAGAGAGAAATACTTCAGATTAGACTTGAATTGTCAGAATTCTTGCTGAGAAGAAGCCCAATTCAACTAAATTCATAAGACTCTTAAGTCAAATTCAATATTAAATAGCTGTATATTTTAATGTAGCTTAAAGGAATTACATTGTTATCAGTTAATTTAATTTTATTAAGCTACCAAAATAATATAAAATGAGAAAGAGCTAAAAATTAACTAAACATACTAAGATTCTGTGTGCTAAAAATAATCTATTATTTCTCATTAAATAATTGTGTGTTTTTCCTTTGAATTGTTGAAATCAATTGATTTTGGAATATTTGAAGTTTAATAAGTTTTAAGTAAAATAATTTGAATGATCGATAGAAAAAGAATCAAGACTTTCCCTTTCTTAGGCTCTAATTCACAAACACTACTACGATCCTTTCAAGCGATGCTGATTGAAATCTGTTAAGAAAAGACAAACAGCAGAAATTACAAAATTCAAATAAATTCAAAGAACGATCCCAGCATTATTCTTCTTTAAAACACCTAACACTTGGATTCTTACATGGGCAACTGCGCAACTTGTGATGGCTAGCAACTCGAATCAGCCAACGAGCATACACCAGTAGGGACTGTGATGACAGAGGGTATTTAACTTTCATCGAGAAACAATCCAAATAGCATCTAATCATAATAATAGATGTCAGTGAGCAAGAAACCGATTTAGATTCGCTCAAGTTAAAAACCTTTAGATGGATCGACTATCTTCAGATAAGCTGACAAAGAAAATGTCAACAATATTTTATCTTAGAGTTAACTACTTTAAGGAAGACTATCGATGAAGAATAATGATTACTAGAGTGTTCCTCCCTAAACAGTATTGCAGTCTGCTAGGGAGACCAAACTTAATACAAACTAATCAAGATTCTAGAGAATTTCATCTAATCCTAATGAGTTACATCATGTAGTCTAAGAGCTACTTAAGAGAGTTGGCGATTTTGAATACAACGAAGACGATTCGTTTGATGAGTCATAATTAGAAGGACCTCTGTTGTTTGAAAATGGTGCTGTGTATTATGGTGAGTTGCTAAATGATCTACGTCATGGTCGAGGCAAATAAATCTGGAAAGATGGCAGTTTCTATGAGGTAAATGAACACATTACTTAAAAAAACATCTTTTAAAAACTTATGAATTTTAGAATTGTTGCATATGTTATTTTCTGACTTTTAGGGCAATTGGTAGAACGACACAGCTTGGGGAAAAGGAAGATTGATTCACAGTGATGGAGATATCTACAATGGTGAATGGCAGCAAGATAGAGCGCATGGAAAAGGCACATATTTCCACAGTGATGGAGCTAAGTACTCAGGTGACTGGTTTGAAGATAGACAGCATGGAATGGGATTAGAAACATGGCCAGATAAAACTTCATATAAAGGGGAGTATGTTCTAGGGAAAAAACAAGGAAACGGCTTGTTCACATGGTAAGAAAAAGCAATTATTTTTCTACAAATATTCTTATCACAAAGACAGAAAGAAATTATTGTTCTTTTTCTTCTTCTTTTAAAAAGGGGTGATGGAAGCAATTACGCTGGTTAATTCCACAACAATGAGATTGAAGGCACAGGGATTTACAAGTGGAGTGATGGTAGAATCTACAATGGCTAGTGGGTCTTGAATAAAATGGAAGGTGTAGGTATATTCGAGTGGCCTGATGGCAGGAAATATGAAGGAGAATATCTCGACGATAAAAAAGAAGGCTATGGAGCATTTAAATGGCCTGATGGGAAGGTATATCAAGGATATTGGTAGAATGGGAAACAAAATGGATTCGGAGTGATAAAGTTCAGTGACGGACAATAGAGACATGGCGTTTGGTAGAATGGAAAGTATGCAGGAAGTGAAGGGGAATTTACAGCAGAAGCGAAAAGATAATAAGAAGAATATGAATAGATCTAATAATTTGGGTTAGCTGATGTTAGATTAAGATAAAGAAGGAATTAGCAAGGAAATCAGATGAGATAATCTTAAAAGATATTAGAAAGTCATAGAAATGCAAATAATTCTCAGATTGAATAACTAAGAGAATCATAATTAATCCACTCAATTAAGCAAAGAGAATGATGCGTGTTTCAATCATTTTCATAGTCTATCATTGCTAAAATGTCATAAAAATGTGCGAGAATTGTATTTGTTTTTTGTAAAAATCCCTTAGTATTATTCTTAAAAAAATAGTCTATCTAGATACAAAAATATTAATTTGTGATTATCTTCCTCTCTTTTTTTGATCACGTTTGAGTTCTTTTCTTTTGTCAGCTTTCGAAACGCATCAAAGAGTCTTTTAGTACTATATGGAAAGTGCTCTATTTCAGCAGATTTATTCTTTTCTCAATGATAGATATGAAAATAAAAGCATAGAAAGTAGCAAGCACATGCAGTTTAAATTTATCCATAAATCCTACAAAGAAATGCTGAAAAACTCCAAACAAATAGATCTCTGATCCAAAAAAACAAAAATATTAATTTAAATCTTCATATATTCATCTCTCAATCTAAAAGATCAATTCTACCCGCAAACAATGAGCGAAGAGGTACATGTAAACAAAATGGGAAGACATCTTATCCTTGACTTCTCAGGAGTAGAAAATGTCGATTTGAATAGCTTTACTGCTATTGATAGGCTCTTCAAAGATGCATTAAACAAAGTTGAAATACAAGTTGAAGATATCCAAAAGAAAGAATTTGTCCCTTAAGGTCTCACAGCTATCTACATGCTTCGCAGCGGGCACTTGACTATTCACTCTTGGCCTGAGAGTAAATCCTGTGCTATTGATTTCTACCACAGTGGAGCAGATTCCTGGAATACAGTGAGAACAGTTGAAGAATGTATTTGTGATGCCTTAGGATGGTAAAACTGTTCATCTACTGTGACTGTTTCTCGAGGTGGTCATTCTAGATTGTACTGCAATGAAAACTCAGCAAAATGTGAGATTCTTCATCATGTATCTCTAGTCCACAGAGAGAAAACACCTTTCTAAGAACTTCGAGTCTACGACACAAAGTACATGGGCAGAATCTTATTGCTTGACGGGCAAGTTCAAATTAGTGATGAATTCGATGATAACTACACTATCGATATGTCCAAGGAGATCGTCAAAGTAGGGAATACTTACAATCATATTTTGATTATCGGGGGTGGAGACATGCTGATCGCTAATTATCTCTTAGAGAACTTTGAAACAGAAGTGAAGAAAATCACTGTCTGCGAAATCGACGAGAGAGTTGTTGAGAATGTCAGGAAGTATTTCAAAATGTCGGAGAATATTAATGCAGCGATTGACAGTGGCAGATTAAGTTTAGTATTTAAAGATGGTGCTGAATATGCGAAAAGCTTAGCGGAAAAGGGAGAGCTTGTTGATGGAATTATCGTGGATTGCACTGATGTCTGGTTAGAAGATGGCGTAGCAAGTTCATTGTTCACTGTGGAGTTCTACAAGGCTTTGAATTCCTGCATGAACAAAGGTGCTAGATTCTCTTAGTAGTTATCATTTTAGCAGCTCGTTCCGCAATTTAAACTCAAATGGGAAGAAGCTGGATTCACTGATATTGATGTCATTAACACAACAACTCCAGAATATGGTGAAGACTTACCAATTGCAAATGTTGGAAAATCTTGAAAATTATTAAAAAAAATACAATAAGATTTCAATATTTTTATTTGAAGAAATGGGGGGGGGATATGTTATTTGTATTGTAATCTATTGATATTCTCATCATCTTATTCTTTCCTTTTAATCCAAAGATAAATTTGGTTTCCTTTGAAAATAAAGTAAGGCAAAACAATGACAGCATATTTAAGTCCTAAATTGTCCGGAAAAAATCATGATTTTCTTTTGTTTAAATTCCAATAAAATTCACAAAAAACCTATCAAAAGCAATTCGATGGCTAGAAGCATTTGCAGAGACATACTTGTTAAATAATTTATTGGTAAAAATAATCTTCCCCAAGAAGACTCCAAAACACAAGGAACTGAGAGATTAGCTATTAGTGGTAAAAATCTTATTGGAAATTTGAAGTACTATATTTGCACTGACTTTTAATTGTCCAAGAAGATAAAGAAAAGTGAGTAATTAATAGATTAAAAAGTGGACAAACAGACAAAAACAACGAAACAGAACTACCAGTAAAGAGAAAGAGAGGTGTCCTTAGGGAAGTCCTCCTAGATTTATTATTCAAGAGCAGTTAGTTTCTGAAAATATCATGAGGGACTCAATGTATCTCACCTCATCTGAGTTTGTGTAAAAATACATACTTTTTTAGAATTTTTTTAAATAATACCCTAAAACAGCCATTTTTAGCTGCTTGTTTATTTATTTTTCATTTTTCTTTTTTAAATAATAGAGTTGCAACCCCTACATTTGGTGAAGGCTGTGCTTGGAAAGGTAGGGAACTGCATAAATCTAAACAAAAGAACAACAAAATAAATGAATATTATGAAAAAGGTGACTCTCCAACAAAAGATAATGAAGGAATAGGAGGGTATGATGTTATCTCCAATGCCAGTGGGGTTGTTAGTTAACCAATCCCTAAGTTTGGTACACAGCGCAAACACTAAACGGAGATAGATCTAGATATTTCTGAGCAGAGAGAGAATGCCAGTTAATCTTTAAAATAATCTTCAATATACCAAAACCAACATTTAAAACTGCAAAAATAACACTATTACCAGTTACAGTGTGATAGTTCTTCCCTCCAAGCATTGAGTTTGAATCATCTTGATTCTTTGGAACAATCCGGCAGTACATCTGCGACTTTAAAGCATCCCAAAATCAGTAAGAAATCTCCACTTTTTGAAAAATTTGGATAAAAAAAGAATTCATCTTAAGAGTTATAATAATTCATTCTTCGATAGAGATCCCCTAACGATTCTTAAAATACGTCTTCGAACCCTATATCAGCGTATAATTACTCTTTTCAAACTGGCTAGAAATTCTCTAAACTGGAATCTTCGAGCAGTTTTCATGAAAGTTCTTCAAATTAACAGTTCAGAGATAATAATGCTAACAATAATACATATCAACGTTATTTTCCATTTTCTATCGATTCTTCATTGGATGGCACACCTGAAAAAGGAAAATCATCGAATATAGCACATATTCGAACATTTTCATAGCAGAAAAGTGACTCTCTACCTTGTCCTCCAGAATCTGCAAGATTTACCTTTGAAAGCTAACAAAACACACACAACCATGGATTGTAATCCTTTCGAACTTCTCAAAATACTTCAATGAATCCAAATCAAGTTTAATTTCATGCAATTAACATTCCAAATAATATACCATAAGTATTTCTACCTTCTCTGGATATTCCCTCTTCCTAATCTATGTCTCCAACAAAGCTTATTCCTTCTCCTCAGCGGATCTTAACATCCAATCAAGGAAGTGGAGAGTTAATCCCATTCAATTATGATGAAAAATACTAATTCTCTTAAGATCAATCAGCGAAAGAGTCTAATTATATCGATAAATCAGATTATTCTACAATACAAAATATAATCTTACCAGCATAGATAAAAAATATTATTCCTTCAACCTCTAAGAAAACTAATTCCAAGAATATTACCTTAATTTCAAGTGAATCACCAAATGAAATCAGCTAGAATCGAAGGGTTGAACAATTAGATAGACTTGGATAGATGAAACTTACCAATTAACTCCCTATGTCTCATGGAGAAAGATAAGCAATCTAATTAAATCTTTGTTCAGGAGATCGATTGGAATCAGTTCTCGTGAAGAAAAAGCCTCCTAAGCAGAAACAACAAACAGACAAGTACAACATTTACCTTTTTTACTTCACACAACTTCAAAATTTCTAATATATTATTGTATCTTCAGATCAAGAGAATCTACGCGAACAAGCAGAGGGGTATCTTCAGTTCTTACCCCACCTGACAGTGCAGTAACAACGACAAGCAATCCATCAAAGAAAACATAAAGAACTCTATCAAACAATGGATCTCCTTTAGAACGAAATGAAGTTCCTTTACTCGAACTGGCACGTTTTTGCTCAGAAGAAATAGAAATTAAAAAACCAAATTCATAATAAAACACCCCTTTATCTCATAATATCACCCAACAATATTAGAACTAAAAACCTCCTAACATCGATGGATAACTGCAACCTTAGAAAGGCATTATTACTCTTCGAAAAACTCTTTATGGCAATGTCTCCGCATCTGAAAAATCCAAGAGAAGTTCCAGCACCAAAAACTAAACAAAACTTCATTTCTTCCCACACCCTCCTTTAAGTTCCAAAGATGCAACAAAAATAGACAGTCTCATCAAGCCAAGTGGGAAAATAACAATTCAGACTAATTTGCCTAATAATAATAATAATACTTCTCCAACAAACTGCTAACTGGAGCCTATCAAACTTTCAATTCATCCATACTCAGCAGATAATTAGGTATGCCAACATAATTATCAACTTGCATTACTATTAAACCTTAAATTTGTTATTTTTCATAGGATTTTGATAATCCCTACAAGCCTTAAGTCACTGTCCGAAACAACAGACAAAATGTCACAGACAATATTGTATATAAAAGCATCTTCTTTATATTGAAATTCCCAAAATTAACCTACTTTTTTTTATGTAAAAGTGCAATAAAATCCGTGGTATGTTCATCAAGCAAAAAGAGATGTATGAATCATCAAGAAACGGGAGTACATCTGCAAGGGAACGCGAATAAGAGTAGCGAGAACTTATGAAAGAACTCAGCTGTACTTTAGAAGATCTAAAATAAGTCAACCTGAATGCAAGTGTTTCTAAGAAAAGAAATAGTTTTTCCCTTTAGAATAAGTTCAGCCTTAACTGAGGTTATTTTGAAGCAGAAAAAACAAACAAATGTTTATATTGATGTATCAGCCATAAAAGATATTTATATTGTTTATCAATGTTATTATGTGAGAATTATTAAATGAAATGTCTGTAAATACACAGAAACAAAAAGATTAAACAAAAGTTATTACATAATTTCTTCTTGTTTTATCTTCTGTTTGTTCAAAAACACTTAATCAAATCTTACAGTTAGGCTGATCACCTCTTTACAATACGTTTTATGCTCTTAGATTTGTAAAATTAATCAATTCTTCAAGAAGTAAACTCTCTCTCTCTCTTCAGTTCATATTCTCAATGAATCAACGAGGAGGCCATAAGGATTTCTTGACATAGCTGAATAGATCTCACTAGCTCATTGGCGCATTGTGCTTTATTTGTTTGGAGTACTATGTTTTCGTATTTTAATTCCTCCGCGAGTGGTTCGCTGAAGCTGACAAGTTCTATGAAGTTATACTTATTCTAGTGTTTTACCATATGCTCATCATTTTATTGCTCTGGTCGATGTTCCAATCGATCCGCAGTGATCCTGGAAAAGTCCCAACATACTGGGGTGTCATCATGGACGATCCTGAAACCAAAAAACGACGATACTGTCTTATCTGCCATTAATTTAAACCCGAGCGATCTCATCACTGCTCAACTTGCGAACGCTGTGTGCTGAACATGGACCATCATTGCCCATGGATTATGAACTGCATTGGGTTCTAAAATCGCAAGTTCTTCATTCTCATGGTATTCTACATCTGCTTAGTAGCAGTCTACATGGTGGTATTCGAGACAATGATTGTGATTCACATAATCCGCTTCACTCTTGATCAGCATTCCCTACCTAATCTGCTTTTCAAAGCACTTGGCTTTGGTGTCACAGTTATTTTCTGCTTGGTGATACTTAATTTCTTCTATTTTCATATTTAACTGTTGATTTCTAACTCAACAACTATCGAAACAATGGAGAAACAGAAGCTAGAATAATAAGGTCAAGTAGTAACCAAAGAAAATGGCTTCGATTATGGATTTAAATATAACTGGTATTAAGTATTCGGATTGAATCCGTATCTGTGGCCATTCCCGATGTTTGGAGATTCCGGGAAGCCCTTAGGAGATGGTGTGACTTGGGATAAAATTAGATGGCAATATGATCTTCAAGATAACAATCCAAATGAAGTTGTGCTAGAGTAATAGAACAATAATGTTAACATACAACAAAGGAATAATTAGTATAATATCAATAAGGATAGCAGTAACAACAACAACAATAACATTAATAGATAGACGAATGGTAGTTTCAACAATAATATGTATCCACAAGCAAACGGCATGGACATAAACAATATTCCTATTATTAATAATTTAACTTCGCAAGCAGGGGTAATTTAACAACAGTAACAGCAATATCAGCCATTATCGTAAGTGTTATAATAGCAACGACTGCAACAATCCTAGTAACAATAATTTTAGATTGGTGGATTGCAACTTAGGTGAATTGAGAAGTTATTCTTATCAACTGTGTTTTTTGTATTGTATTTATTTTTGGAAACAGATAAAAGTTAATTCATCTGAGAGTTGAATTATTGTGCAGATTTAAGAAGAGAAATTGTGTGAAAAATTAATGAATGAAGACTTTGAGAGAAAAAGAGAGAGAGATTGATTGATTCGAGCGATATTAAACTAAAAACGAATATTACAACATAGACAAATGGAAATAACAATTTTATATAAATATTTTTAAAAAAGCAGATAAGACTCTCTCTCTCTTTTAGTAATAGACTTTCCAGAAGGTTTTATCCATTTCTGAGATCACTTCGATCATAGCATAATACTATTCATTGCTAGCAGTGAGAGAGCACATTGAACAGAGTAGTTGGCTTACAATTACAGACAAAAGAATTCGAAGTTAAAAAGATTTTTAACTCAAATTTTAGGAAATCTTCTTGGAGATTCCGAAGAGAAATTATCATATGGAAACTCTCATGAAACACAGCTAACTTGTCAATGAGGAGATCAATTATTCATACTGTTGATGTTTTACCTAAGAAGAAAAAGAAATAAGAATATTAGCCATAAACTTCGATCTAATATTATGCCATTATTCCCTGATTCTAAAATATAGGATATCTTACTTGATTAGATTATCGATAATATCATTGACTACATCTTCCTATTCACTGTCCTCATCATCGTTGTCCTATTCATGCATTCAAATATTACCACATTTGATAATTCATTCAACAAAAAACCCAAAATAGAAATACATAATTATCATCATGGTTGATATCTTAGCTAACTTATGTGCCTATTTTCTCTTCATGATGTTTAGCATCAGTTTAAGTTTCTACCCTATCCTTAACAAGTGACGCGCTACTTTCTTTGTTTGCTAATCCCAATCCACCCTTGTCCAGCCCAGTCTGCGCATTGTTGCTGAAATTATTATTGTTATTCGGATGATCGTTCTTGCTAGAATAACTGGCAGCTAGTTTCTTTGAATTTGGTAGGTTATTATTCACTGAGCTAGATTCGATCTTAGAATTAAGTTCTGCTCTAGACACTGGCTGCTGACTTGATATTTCCTATTAAATGGTTGCTTGAAAACTGTGCTTAGGGCAATACATACATCATATACTTACTTTTATAGTCTCCTGTAGCTCCTAGTTTATCAATAAACATCACAAATGAGACATTGACATAATCAAGAACAACACACATGCATGAGAGCTAATAATGATATCCTCTCTCTTTGTTTTATTCCTTTTCTTCTTCTTCTTCTTACATGTTATTTTTCAGGATCAGTATGAAGAAGCAGAATTTCTCCCTTATCTTTGGAGTCTCCAGCATGACAGCATCCCATTTGTGTTAGTTATTCTCCTCAAATGTTTATATCTTCCCTTGAAATGTTCGTTCTACTTTCTACAATACCTTATCAATCAAGAATTTAGCTCTTCGATTCTACAACTCACCTTAAATCTACACTGAATCACCTGCTGCACGATATATCTTAATATATTTTTATTTCCAAAAATAATTAATTCCTTTTTTTAATTTCTCTCTCTCTCGTTCTCTTTCTCTTTCTAACAGCCATCCAAGATGCATATTCAGTCTACCATCCCCCAGCGGGAAAAGTATTAAATTAAATTATTCTTTTAGTGCCTAGCATATTTTCACCTAATTATGTAAAATAAGAACAAATGAATAAGAGACATTAGTACAAATTGGATATCCAAATATATCAGTTTTTTAGAACATAAAACATTAATTAAAGCATAATAATAATATAATCAAATTCTTTATCTTCTTCTTCTTCTTCTTCTTTGCTTCTCAATTCTTGGACTGCGATGTTCGATTGATCAGCTTCCAGACATCTAGAATCTATTTTGGATTGTCTGAATTCTTAATTTTCTCAGCCCAATATTCAAATGACTTTTCTTTAGTTGCATCCTCGAGTTCTTAGAGATCATCTTATGGGCTAGCATTAGGATAGCAAAGAGGGTTTTTTTAAAGTTATTCCTCTGGCAGTTACTACTGCTGCTGTTACTGTTGTTATTGGGTGGTAGTATCAATATTACTTTTCTTTAGTTTTGGTTTGAATGCCTAGGCTGCAGAGAACTACTGAGCTTTCTTATTATCCTGCTATTTTTACTGCTACTTCTGCTAGTTCTAAGGAGTAACACCAGTGAACGAAGAGTTTGTTTATTCAGATTGAACTTTCTTAAGATCAGTTGCGAATCTACGACCATTATTACGTGAATCGATTTCAACTACCTTTGATTATTATTAATAAGATTAGTTGTTGCTCTTCTTGATGGGTTATCCATTACGCAGCACTGATTTTGTTGAAAAGGGGGAGTAGCTGTTCTTATGAATGCTATTATTATTCCCTGCAGTTACTGTAGTGTTCACTGTCTTTTTGCTGTGTAGCACACTGTATGTTTTCTTAGAGCTTGATGAAGATTATGCTTAATGATGGTGCTACTACTACTGCTGTTATTCTCTTCTATCGTCTTCTCCCTTTTCTTTATCTTCACATGTACTACCACCAACAACAGCAGCAGCAGCACTTACATTACTCTTATTCAATCTACTATTTTCATTAAGTCTAGAGCAATTCTTAATTTATTCTCCTATTAACTTACCATCTTCATTTGCTGAATCAGTATTTGCATAATCTACTTCCTCTTCCTCTCCGTTAGTTTATTCTCTTTATATCGAATCTCTTTTGTATTTTTGTTAGTATTACCCTTGATTGTTCTCTTGGTTAGTCTCTTGCTATGAGGAATGCAGCAAAGTGATGTACGAAGATAGATTACTTTCATTATTACTGTTATTATTGTTATTATTGACAGCGATAGGCTTTTGAATGAACTATGGCATTCTATTCAAGGAATTGCTGTTCTTACGCTATTGCTATTGCTATGACTTCGACTAAGCTGACTAAACTGACTTGTTGTTCGCCAATTAATTCTAGTTTATCAAATGCTGCAGTTCTACAATAGTCCTAGCATTAGCATCCCTTGAGTTCTCAGCATACGCATCGAATATCCGACGGAGTTATTCTTTGATAGATCCATTAGTAGTACTACCAGCATTACTACTCTTTGATTCACTTACAGAAGATCCCTGCTGCAGTTGTTAATCTATCCCAGCTGCTGATGACTGTTCGTTGTTATTGAAACTACTGTTATTCTTACTGCTGCTTGTTGTTTTCATTCTATTGTTATCTTTTGCCATGAGTCTTTTGTCTAAATCAGATAATTCGTCGTAAATGCCTTGTTCACTTTCTGTTCTCTTGATGTCTATTCCATCATGTATTTCCTATTCCTTGTTAGCTGACTCTTCCTCTTCTCTGTTGAGTAATTCACTGTGTAAATTAACTGGCTGTAGAACGCTATTCTCGTCATTTTGCTTGTCTTCCTTTTAATTATTACTTTAACTCTATTACATTTACTCTTAATCTTCCTCCTCTTCATTATCTTCTTTTCCATGATTCTCCTTAATTTTATGTTCACTAAAACTAGGTGTATGTGGTCGTTCTGCTTATTGCATTAACTGATGTAATATCCCTCTCTTCTATGAAACTGTCTTTGTAGTTGTTGCTGAGATATCCAACGATGAAGATGATAATTCAACAGCCCCAGCACCAGCAGTAGCAGCACTGAGTGGTGATACACTCCTATGTTAAGCTATTCTCTTCAACTCAGCGAATTGCTTAAGTATAATATCTCTGCTGTTTTAACTTATTCTTGAATGCTGCTGTTAATTACTGCTGTAGCTCCTTCCCTTCTATTAATACTTCAATGATTGCTTCTATGACTAGTTCTACTGCTAATTATCATACTCGCTGCGTGTCATTCGATTCATGGATGATTTAGAACGAGAGTTATGCTGAGAATGCAACTATTCATGTTGTCCTTCGCTGAACGATGGAGAGATCGTCAATGGATTAGTCTCATCATTGTTGTTGTTGTTGATCGTTGGAGTACTTTATTACTACTATGTTTATGCTGTATGTGGTGATGCCTGCTATTATTACAACAACCCTTTGCTACTCAGTTTCCTTAGAATCGAATTAATTGTCACAGCATTACCCTTTCCTCTATAGTTATTATTGTTATCTAGCCCATCCTTCGATGAGCATTCATCCATGTTATCGTTCTTGCTGTGATCGTTATTGATATTGTTACTGCTATTTGAAATTGCATTAATAGCATCATTCTAGGAATTCTCTGCAACTTTGAGCTATGAATCACGTAGATTAACTGCACTATGATGACCTAGAATAATGACACTGTGACTATTGTAGTAATTGCTACTGCTGCTGCTCTTGGTTTGCTAATTAGTCTGATAATTCTTAGTTGAGTGCTTAAAGTTACTTGTGCTTGTATTTGGACTGCTTTCATTAACGATATTCGATGTGCTGTATTTCGTGATGTATGTTGGGCTGCTATTACTACTACTACTATGATTATTACCTGCTTTGGGACTATTATCTATGTTTAGCTAATCTTTTTTAGGATCTTCATTTTTTGGCTGCTCGTCATCTCCTGGTATTTCTGCATCAGCAGTATTTCCCTAATTGATCGTCCCTCTCTCTTCTTGTCTCTTCTGTTTCTCCTCAATCAATATATTCTCATCTTTTTACTTCTATATCTTACATTCAACTGAACATTATTACTCTTCCTATCGATTATTCTGCTTTTTTAATTCCTTGCAATCTACTCTTTGATTATCTTATTATTTCTCAGCTAAATGAGCTTCTTAAATACCCCCTGCATCTTTATCACATTCCTATTCTAATTCCTTCTTGTTCTTCTCTAAATTATTACTATTATCCTTAACCATCTTATCACTACTATCATCATTCTTCAATAAATCCAACAACATCCCTTCCCTTCTGTATTCATCCACACTATCACCTCTCTCCTTAACTCTCAATTCATCTTCTAAACCCTATTAATACTACTTTTCCAATGCTTAATCAACTTTATCATTGTCTTAGATATTTCCTGTATCATTGAAATATTACTTGTCATAACCCATTCCGGAGTTAGTATTATCTGTGCGATTAAGTATACTATTAGCTGCCTGTGTAACAACAATAGCATTAGTCTTATTCATATTGTTATTGAATGTAAGCTTAGTGGAGGAAGTGAAGAAGCTATTTTATGAATCTTTCTTGAATATATCAGTTCTATTCTTAATGAAATCACTCCCCTCTTACTGTTGGCTGCTTTCAATGATCGATTAGACAAGTGTGATACCAGGATGACTACTATCTTACTTATTCTTCTTATCCAGCTAACTATCTTAGTTGCTTAACTACTTACCTTCTTCCTCTCCTTCTTCTCTTTTCTAACCTACTTCAAGTATCTGCATTCTTAGCTTTGTATCTCTCTTGTATTCAACATACGGAGGGATAACATAACTAGTATTTCCAATCTAGAATGTATTCTCCGTTTATTCTACTTAATTATGCTAGATAATACCTGTATTATCCTCTTGCTATCTGTTCGTTGCTTATCTCAACGTCAATGATCGTTCTTCCTGACTGCTTGTCTTAATCTCTGAAGCATCAGCTTGAAGTGTTTCATTCCCACTAAGATAATTATAATGATAATGAAACTACTTATTGATTTCCTTATCGATTTCATCTTCACTGCTACTGCTGCTATCTTCATCTTAATTTCCTTATTCTGGATCAGTCTTAAAATGATTTCTTCCCTTCTTTCCAACTCTACTTTTACCTCCAATAATGTTAGTTCCTTCTTATTATTGTTGTTAAGTAATAACTTTGATGTGTTGGTGTTCATATTAATCCCTCGAAGTATTATGAATATTCTTATGATTTTTATGTTCCCCCGATGTCACAACATCTTCAGCTGCAACATCAATTGTCTATAAATGCTCTGGGAGACTATTATCTGATCGTTCTATTGGTACCTCACAGACACTACTCGAAACAGCACCATGTCCACCAATGCTATTACTACTCATCGAATTACTTTAAGGAGCATCAACTGTAATGAAATCGCCTTGAGAATACTACGCCAGAGTGGATCCTTTTGTTGCAAGCGCTATTGATACAGTTGAATGAGTCATTGTAGTTTAGTTTGGTTTAGGAATAACAGAGAATTCTTTCGTTTAAATATGCTCGGAGGATGCCAGAAATGTCACAGGGATGATAGATATTTTAGTATGTTCGCTAGGAGGAATCGCAGGGGAATCGTCGAGTGCTGATTTGCCACGAGGGGATATCGTTGGAGTAGTGATTGTTGGATGTAAGGAAAGAGTGGGTGCTTCTGACCAAGAAGGGTTTACTTGTTGGAGTTTATTACTGCTTATTGGGCGGAATTAGGGTGCATTCACAGGGCGAGGAGGATCGGATTCATTAGAAGCATTGAGATATTGGAGCTGTTAGTGTTGCTGTTGTTGCTATTACTGTGATTTCTCGAGATATTTAGGTACTTGTTGGTTGACTGAGAGATAGTTTGGTGGCACAGTAGATGAAGTTATTATAGAGGTACTATTAGGTACATTCTACGAAAGGAATACCTCAGAAGGAGTTTGTCTAATCTTATTGTTTGATTGTTCCCCAGGCTGTAACAGCTATCTAGCTAAAATAAACGACGGCTTGTAAGGGTTCTAATTCTATCCTACAACAGCAGGGACAGAATGATTACTTTGAAAGTATCTTAGCTCATATTGTTGTTGCTACTATGGATCTTACATTTATTTCTGCTATTGCTATGAATACTCCTTAAGCTAAGTGATTCCATTGAACTAGCTTTAGAACTCTTATTATTATCCCTGCACAGCTTATGATATAGGTGAAAAGGAATGAGCCATTAGATTATCATTAATATTTCCCTGCAAGCTAGATTAGCGATATTGTTGTGATTGTTTAGGATAATCAACCTAGCTTAATGGGTAGTTGTTATTACTTTACAACTCCCCTCCAGCTACTTGTGCCGTTGTTGTTCTTTCTAAGGAGATGCACTTACCAATTACAGGGAGTTAACTCATAGGCATAATGATATTAGCAGTTTAATTTAATTCTTCTGAGTTCCCATTTGTTCTTCCTCTACTCAACAACGGCTTGGATACTAACTTCCTCAAAGGATTCATGGGAGCTTCTGAATGATTTACTTATGTTTATTTTAAGAATGTGCTTTGATGATCTTATCGACTGCGATTATTTGGAGAGATTGACATGCTAGATGTATTATTATTCTAATTAGCTCCAATAACATTAGAAGAATATCCTAAAGATTATTGCTGCTGCTGTAGTTTTAGTTTATCTTATTGGAGTACAACAATATCCTATGGGACAACTGAAACTAACTGTCCTGATAGATTATATTTGTTAGCTTGCTGCGATAACTCCAAACTTAATGCTCCACCACTCATTTATCTATCGAAATACTTCTCTAGTAATTCAAATCAATCATTATCATTATCTTCAACATTTCATGTAATTATTTCTTTCTTTTATTGACTGTTAATATGGCAAACAAGCTGAAGAACTGTTATTTTGAAATATTTTCATTTTTTGTGTTAATCAATTATTACTCTTAATTCGTTGTAGTGGATCTGGTGGGAGATCACAACGAGGGAGATCGTCTGGTGAAACAGCAGGGAAAGACAACCTATTTCTCGACTATTATGATGGAGACACTGAGTTGTATTGACCTGTGCTGCTGACATTCATGTAAATCCCTGGCTATTGCACTGGAGTCGTAGCCATTTTTTTAAATTACTTTTATTTGTTTCTGTTTTTGATTTTTTTTTTCTTCTTTTGGCGATCAAAACTTTCCCAAAATTAACGATTCTTTTGTTTGTCTGTTTGATAGATTTCCAGAGACTCATGATTGATTATTTTCTATTTATTCCTTCTTTTTTTCTCTTCGCTGCCTCAAACAGACAGCTCAAAAGTTAATTCAACAGGATATTACAAATGAAGTGATAAATAGATAAAGAGATTTCTGTGCTATTAATAGAAATACTTTAATTATTTTAACATAGAAATCATCTTAAACGTGGGTGGGTAAAATTAATGGTTGAGTATTTTTCGCAAGGAGCGTAAAAACTTATTCCATCAATATTAAGTTATGTGTTTAGTCAACTTTTTAAGCTAGAAAAGCTTAAGAAACACTTGAAGAACTCACAAAATAGAGCTCAAACTCGTAGTGGATTCGAAATACTTTTTTTTGGTCAAAGCAAAACTCATTTATTTGGTAAATGAACTAGATCAGTAAAAGTTGAAAAATATTATATTAAGCAGTCTATGAGATGATGAAAGAAATAAAGGATTGGAATTGTTTGATTTCAATAATTTCAGTTCTTAGAAAGAATAAATAAGGGATGCGTTTCAGTAGGAAATAAATATAAAAAATGAGTGGTTTGTAATTTCTATGAGATTTATTAATAAATTTTAAAAATAGGGTTTTATTTATTATTTAAAATATAGTGCGTTTTTCAAGTTAATGCTTTAAGATTTCTTTCATCTCGACTTGATAGTTATTTACTCAGTATTTGGAAGGAATAGCTGCAATTAATTATTGAAGGTCTCAATAATAGTGTCAATAGGAACCAAAATCATATGAGTAATAGAAGTAGTAATAAATGATATTACGTAGTGGGAACTTAATGAGATTAAAAGGGGAGAGAGAGAAATATCAAAGGGACTTCTATGTACGAATTAAACTATGCAAAAGATTCATAAATAAGATTGAAAAAACGATTGCTTAAATGGGAAATTAATCTGATAGGGAGAGCTATTCGATTTAAATAAAAGAAATGATGCAAAGACTTCGAAAAGACATAAAAAGTGTTGATGGGTGTTGGAGATAGTTACAAAACATAGTAACCAGGAGGAGATAATAATATCAGATTTATCTTCAGTTGTAAATGCCTAATTCATTCTTAAGAATACTCAGCTATTCTTGTCTCTCCTCTTCCCTGAATGCCTACCATTCCTCATAAGTAGATGCATACCTGCATGCCTTCAACAACCCCCACCCCCACTACCCCCACGCCCACTTCCACAAAATTCCCTTATTAAGACCCTATTTGATTAAGGCTACATACTCATTATAAAAATCTAATGAGGATGTGGATTTTTATTGATCCTATTGTTATTGTTGCTACTGTTGTTGTTGCTACTTTTGCTGCTGTTGTTGTTATTGTTATTGTTACTATTATTGCTGCTGCTGTTATTGTGGTCTTAATGTCAATGGAAGCTATTGTTATTAAACTTCTGGCATTTATTAAGAGTTATTTTCCTAACTTTGGATGATTGTGGGGAAGAATTCTATCCTCTCTATGAGTTTGACTATCTGGTCTAATTTATTCTATTGATTAGTTACCGAGAATCCCTCATAGATCTTCTAGTATTTCAATAGTTCATTTCTAATTGTCTGGGTGTAGATATTTGCGTTTGAATATTAGTCATCGATGAATTGTTTGAGCAGCTTTTCATTATCACTGTCGCTTTCAACAAATTCTTAAAATTTTTCGATTTGAGAGATCTGTGCAAGGGAATCGTATATACCTTGGTAGCAAGTCGAAAGAGAAGCGAGTTTGCCCTTTTAGGCAATCTTCTATTTTTCAATGGCCATTGAAATTGTAGATTTAAGATTGTCAAAAAAAGATGAGAAATCTTCTGCAATCTTATCATTAGTGCCTTTGAATCGCTGTAACTTCTGGGTGATTGAAGTGTCGTTCAACTTAGGATAGGCGTTGAAGGTAGTGTTGGAAGATGCCTAAAGCAATAGTCGGATAGAAACATATTCATTTAGTGGAATATTTCTTTCTTCCATGCATTGGCAGCAGAGTCTCGGAGAGAATTCGGAGGGTTTGACATGCAGATATTCACAAGCGAATGATCTATGATACTTGCATTTGCGTGAGAGAATCTTCTCCAGAAGAGTGGTGGCGGCGCTCGGGTCAGAGATCTGATAGCCAGATTACTACATTCTTGTTTTAGGTTTTAAAGTTAAATTCCAAGGAGGGTTATTATCTGCAATTTGCGGGATTTATTAATTTTCTTAATTTTAGTGTTGATCTTGGTTGATTTCGTCAATTAAGTAAGCTGCAGTTTGTCAAATATTCTTTAATAGTGCTCTTATTTCTCAAAAAGATAAATTTGTTTTATTCGCAAAGCAATTTAAGTATTTTTTACCCCTAATTGTTAGTTTTATACCTTGATGAGCGAGATAATCTAAAATTGTTATTTGTTTAGATTTCAATCAACTTCACTCATTTTCGATTACATTTTCCCAAGAAATAATTATTTTTAAGCTCTAATTACAGGAATTACCACGCGAATAATCAAACTTACTCTCCTGCTCTGAGAGGAAAAAAATAAAAGTTAGAGATATGTTTTTGTTTTCAGAATAAAATAGCAGAATTTAATCCAGATTGTTTCTGATTCAATTTTACTTTTCTTTCCTTTCGTGAAAGCCTTCCAATATATCTTTAATGCATTTTCTTTTTCTTTTAACGACAGTTTTATTAATAAAAATAACGATTTTCAGATGGATTATTACTAATTGTAGTTTTAGAAAAGGAAATTCACTAAAACAATTGATATCGTTAGTCATCAGCAGTAAATTATTATCATTCACACCCACACACACATACACACACAGCATTGACTCTTTCGTATTGTGTCTAAACTGTATTTTAACTCAATAAATAATCTCTCAAAATTAAAAACAACAATATAACAACAAAAAACACATTTAAAAATTATGTGATTCAACTTTTTACAAAGTAAAGAGAGAGAATGAGCAAATAAATGGCAGCTTCAAACAACTTTAAGCTTGGCGATATGATTAAAAGATGGATCTAATGGCGTATCGTAACTACTAATTCATCTTTTTAATTGTTCTTCTTATCTCTCTGAAACCTATCTCAATGGGTTGTCACATTCTAAGAGGATTTTATAAAATTATTCAATAACGATTTTGTGTGCTTTTAATAATAATAATAATAATAATAATAATAAATATTGATGGCATATATTTTTCACTCAAAAGTCAGTCTTATTTTCTCTTAAATCCTTTCTAATCTCACAGTTCTAATCTTTTCAAACTCTCTTTGCTGTTTTACTTTTCAAAAGGGCTTCAATCTGTTATTAGGATTTCTCCTCTTGCTAATTGGAAGGCACTGATTTGTAATTTAATCTTCTGACTTGGGATATTTGTTATTTTTACTTATTAAGGCATATTTCAACTTTCGATCATAGCAATCAGCTATTTGAATTACAATTTAAGATAATAAATTTAATATTAGCATACAAACACACAACGAGAGAATATGCTCGAACTAATTTGCACTTCTAAATTTGAATAACAAAAGTTATCAATAAACTACATTCTAGAACTTTCTTGTTTATTGTACTCACAATTTCAACAAAATGATTAGAAATCTTAATATTTCTTAAGACTCATCACAACGATTGGACGAAGAACATCAATCCAATATTTTTTCTTAGAGCATTTCATTTTAATGTAGTATTTTGTAATAATTAGAAAGATGGTTTCTTTTTAAAAAGCATATGAATCCAATGATTTTGGTGAAGCTGTTATGCACTCCTGAGATTTAAATCCTCGAATAGACAAAATTTTAATAAGAGTTCATTCCAGATTTGAACCATAAATTGATTTTCCTACCAGCAATGTTTGAAACAATTCAGGACTTTATAAATTATCTTCCTCCCATTACCTTAAAATAACTAATAAATTCAAACTTATACTATTCAATTTTTTCATTTGATCTGATCCAGTCAATAGGAACGCCATAAAGAACACAAAGGAAGCTCCAATTTTATTTGAAAAACAATTTTTTCATCCAAAAATGCTTACCAAATTCTATGAAAACACTAAAATCTTCACAGCGTTAAAATATGCAGCATTCGGTATTGGACTCTACGGAATAGGATTCAGGTAAATCTCTTTAGTCTGGCCAGCTAATTCCTTCAAATGGTTCCAGCATGAAATCGCTGCTAGGATTCATTTCCTTGTTGGTCCGTTTGTTTTGATCATCGGCATTTTTCAATTCCAAAAAAATCTTCGATAAACACGACCTTAGCTACACAGATGGATAGGAAGATTTTATATATTCTTTCAGTTACTTAGTGCCGGTACTGTGTTCTCTATGGTATTCGATTCTGCTTACGGATGGATACCTGTTGTCAGCTTATTTGTTTTGAACATTCTCTGGGTTGTTAGTTTAATCATAGCTGTATTCTACATAGCAGTGAAAAGAGATATTTAATAGCATAGATTCTGGATGATTAGGAATTACGCACTGACTTGCTCGGCAATTACGTTAAGGATAATACTTCTATCGTTTATGAGGATAGTAGGGTTTGAACTTGCATATTAAATGGCTTGTGCGAATTGCTATTTCTGGAATATGTTGATTGCAGAATATGCAATAAGAAAAATTAAATAAGATGAAATATACAGGACTGCTAATTCGATTGGAGAAGTATAAAAAGAAGGATAAATCATCATCTAAGACAACTCCCCGAATGACAATAAAGAAATAAATTAAGAATTTCCAGAGAAAGTATGAGTGAATCATTTTAAGCGTGAGGTACAAAAAAACAGATAAAATTTCACAAAAATATGAAAATTCTCTGCATGTTTAAACATCTTATCATTAATTTACAATTCTATGCACATTAGCGAGTATGTTTGCTTGTTAAAAGCAATCGTTGAGTGCTATGCTTTTATATCTTTTTCACTTTTACTTTTTCTGATAATTTCACAGAAATCATGTCTAGAAATTTAACATACAAATTGATAAATGCGCATTTACTGGTGCTTATTTGATTTGATTTCGTTCACTATTTCTATTGTTCTCTGTAATTGTATTTTTCAAACATTTTTCTATTTTCTCTGAGGAGTGCTTTATTTTCTTCTATCAATTGAGATCAATATATGATCATCTTCTTGTTGAGACTATTACTGCTAAGAGTTTAATTATGCTAATTGCTGTTCTCTAGCGTCTTTGAAGGTCTCCGATTTCCAAGAGAAATTGCTAGAAGTTTATGTTAACTAATAAGATGCTTTAATCTAGAAACTACTTTACTTCTAAACCTACTGTTAAGATACCTAATTCCCTTAGAAATATTAATTACTATTAGAAGCTACTGCTTATCCTACTGCCCCGACTGTCCCTGAAAAATTATCTGGGCTACTACGTTAACTATTCTGATTTTATTTTGTTTTTTTATTGAAATTGTAGTTGCTGTTATTGAGATCTTCTTAATCAGCAAGCAACTATTGCAGTGAGAACTGTTGAACATCTCCATTTATTCCAGCTGGTTTCATCTGTAGTATCGAGTTAGCACCTTTGAGAATCTCTGGAAGACTTCTGTTTTATGGACTTCTATTATTTTTTTTATGATAAGGGCTGTTATTACTCACAGTATTGCTGGTTTTATTAACTCCAATGTCTGTATTAGAATCAGTCAACTCATTGTATGAAAGAACAATGTTAGCTGGTTTTTCATTTGAATTTTATCCTGAAATTTGCTCTTTACTGCTACTACTTTTATGAAGACCTGGCATATTTTCACTGTTGTTTTCTTCTTTTTCTTCATCTTTATCTTTATTAAGAAATGGGTCAACTCCAAACGAAAGCGGAGAAGGCATCATTTAACGAATCACCATTGGATGTGCATGCTCAGCTTTTACAGGGGAAACATGCCAACTTGAAGATTAATATCTTTTAAATTTCTACAGTTGCGTGATATTTAATTATTAAGATACTCTTGAGTGCAATCTATGATGCATATTCAAATTACTACTGAAATTGTTAGAATTTGAATCACTGATATCAGTTTGTTATTGTTGTTGCTGCTGCTGTTGTAGCAACGATGGCGAATTCTAAGGAGAAACAGGTGTTGTTGCAGATGCAGAAGAAGAAATAGAGTTAGGAATAAACGAATAAATGAAATTAGCTTGGTCGTTCAAACTAGAGGGTTTATTTCTATGATTGCTGTTGTAGACTCTTCTGATCAATAGCTAACTCATGTTCGGTTGCTATTACAAAGACTATTGATATAGGGCTTATGTTAATTGAGATTATTGCTATTACTACTGTTGCTTTTATTGCATATATTCGTTGAGCACATTGTTCTAGAAAATTGATGAATCTTCATAAATTTTACTATTATTCTTGCTATTCCTTTCTTTCAGCTTATAATTCCCACTAAACTTACTTTAGCCATCTCTATTCATCTACTGAGTGGCACATGCATCTAAGAACTTACTCACTTGAGATGCCTAAGATGTTGCAGCGACTACAGCTGTTACAGATTATTGATTCTCTGTGATTTTACTTCTACAAAATAAATCTTGTATTTTCCTGTTGAAAAGCTGAGAAGTCGCTTTTTTTCTGAGTTTCAAGCAAAATGCAATCTGTGAATCTCTGACAGTTGAGAGGTTTTAATTGCTGCTGCTAGAAATGTTGTTGTTGTTCTCCTCTCTGCCAGAATTCCAAAAGGATAACTTTTTGGAGTCAATTCTAGATCTCTCATGGCTTAAATGTCTGACATTAAGGATTGGTTTTTAGGCATCATATCTGGATGCTATCAGCGAGGGGTACTAATCAACTACTCTACTGCTGCTGTGGATACTGCTATTTTGCTATGGAAACTTGTTTTTATTAATTTCGCCTTCAATTCCATCAGTATTTCGTTAGATCTTCTCTTCCTCCTATTGAGTTTTCTTTAAAAACTTCCCTTTAGGATTTGCGCCATCTATCTTTTTGTCTCTATTAGTTGTTTGTTTACCAGGTTCTTCCATTGTTCCTCTTTTACCGGGTAGTCTTTCATTCTCTACATCGATTTCATCGTACTCTGAGATTTTTTTATTATTCTTGTAATATTAGATAATTTCTTCAGACTCATCTTCAAGCAGGATTGCAGACTTCATGTCATTTTGTTTGTATTTCACCTGCATTCTCTGTCATATACGGAAGAATATATATCTTTTGTTATTTGATTTTATCTAATTTCTCCCTTTGTTTTGTTTGCTTCGCTTCTTAGTTTTTAATGAGTATCCTTCGATTACACATAACCCATTCTCAAATAAATTAGATTTAAAATATTAGGTGAATAGATTTATTAACAAAATTTAGGAATATTTCTATTTGTTACTTCCTCTCATACTTATTTTCACAGTTTAGAGTAGTTATTTTCATGTATTTTCTTAGTTAAGACTACTTTGTGTTTCTTCAAGGATATTTTACTTAAGAATTATTAATATTTGGTTTTTTTCCGCATCATTTTCTTTGATAATTATGTGAAAGTAATGAAATAGTTTTTTTCTACTATGATTGTATTAAATGGAGGAACAGGCTAGGGGATAAGAGTTAGAAAATAATTCGTTTAAAAAGGGACTTTATTATTATTTATTATTAAATTATCAAACTATCTTAGGAATTATTTCCAAGCTGATGACCAAACAGACAATAATCTTGCAAAAATACCATCGATAAATTCTTCGCATGAATACAAACATATAATATCGAGTGAGTTTGGGAGGTCAAAACCCTTGAATTTTGTCTGAATCCTCCTTTGAATCATAGACCATGAAAAACCTGTAGAGTTTCTTGGTAGATTGAAAACAAATTCTCAATAGGTTATTCTGCTAGAAGCTTATTCTCAGCTTCAAACTCATCTTCTTGCTACTGATATTGCTAGAATGGTTAATTTTATTCTTTCTTTGTGCGACACTCAATATTTAAATGCTGATTGCCTGTGAGGATAAGAAACAGTTATATTGCATGGATGTTTCTTAGAAGGTAACACCTTAACTGAGACATATTCAGCTAGTAAACTGATTGGTTTGACCATTTAGAGTTTTCGGCCAAGACAATCTTAAACAACCGCACATAGACTGCACTCAAACATTCTTTATTCTCGTTGCACAGTTCTGTCTGCAGATACTGATTTAACAACCTATTTATCTATTTTTTCCCATGAATATTCGCATAAGTGCTTGAATCCATCATGTTAATTGGGCTTTCAACGCAGCTGCTCATGATGATTTTGTTCTGTCCAGCAGGAGTATTGTTCCTTTAATCAGGTAAAAATATAGGAGAATTTTAAGTCTTCTCAGTGATGCTTCTTCTGTTAAAATTCACTTGGAGTTCCTGAATAGCTTCATTTCGGGAAGCATAGTATAATTTCTCAAAGTGTTTACTCTCAGTTTCGGCTTTCTCAGCGATTTTGTGGTACCACCCTGACTTGATGAACTTCTCTAGCTGAGATTTAGAAAAGAAGGGTTCGTCGTTGGAGAGGATGCTTTCAATGTCCAAGAGCGTGCAATAAGCTTTTTTGGAGAGAAGGAAGAGGAAGAATTTACAGCGATATTCTTTAGGAAGCATCATAGATAACCGTAGTATTTCAAAAACCAAGCTGACTGTCTAATGAAAAGAAAGGGGAAAACAAAAAATATGACTCCAGACATTACATGAAGCAGTTTATGAATAGAATTTGTACCTTGACTTGATATTGACAAAACTGAATGCCTCGCTGAGCTGATATTTTAAGTGGACTAGATTATGAATCCTCGTCAGTCGATTAATTGGTGCACTGACGCTCAAGCTCATCTGGGATGTCCAGCGAAACTGACAATGAATTCTATTTATTTGATAAATCTTCCTCCTCGCTATCATCATTGTTGGCATAGTTCTCCTTGAAGTTGTTGTTTTTGTGGATTTTTTTAGGTTTTAACTGGACATTTTAACTCTTCACTTTATTCTCAAAAAGTGCTATTTCCTCATCAGCTTTTGTGTTTTTTATGTAATTTTCTTCACCTTTACATATCTTCGCTACATGTTTGCTCACATTTTGATTAATAGTCGGCTTATCTAATGGTATTACTGGCATAGTCAGGGCTTTTGAGGGAACTCTCTAGTGAGAAATCTTTACTGGAGAATGTCTATCTGCTGCTGGTAGCACTGGCATTGAGACGCTAACTTGATTCTCTGCCAGGATAGGATGCTGAAAGATCTCAGATAATTTGATCCTGTCTTGTCTGGAATAGCAGATCATTCTTTTGAGCAAATCCTTTAAGCATTCTGAGATGATCACCCCATTTTTTTAGAACTGAATCTACTCCATTTAGACTTGATTCTGCCAATTCCGAGAAACTGCGTCATACGGATATTCACCAAATAGCATGTTATACAGCACAATACCTAAGCTGCAGGTAAATTATGATGAAATATTTCATAAAAATCAATAAATCTTAAGATTACCTATAAACATCAACTTCAAAGCCATAATTCGCTCCTCGAAATATTTCGGGTGCAGTTGTGGCAGGTGTTCCAAGGATGCTTTTAGTTGACTGCTGAAGTATCTTAGCAAATCCAAAATCAGCTATCTTCAGAATGCCTTGATGGATCAATATGTTTTGTGCTTTTAAGCTTCCAGACAAACAATACATTTATCGTTTTAGACTGTAATAATGGTTTTTAAGGATTTTATGGTTTTATCAACATAAATATTTCAATAGCCCCCCCTCCTTAATCTTATTATTTATTACTCTCTGTGGACGACTTTGAATTCATGAATGGCTTTATATCCTTGGAGTATCTGCTTGAAAAAATGGACAGCTGTTTTTTCATTTAGTCTCTTCTAAACCCCAAGTAGTTCCTCGAGATTTCCTTGATTGCAGTATTCCATCACAATGAAGCAGCTGTGATTGTTTGAAAAATGATCCATGTAGCGTACTACATGCTCATCGTTTATCATTTTAAGTGTCTTAACCTCTGACTTATACAAACTGATGAGTTTTGGATTGACCTACATCAATTTCCGGAGAATTTATTTGACAGCTACCCACTTATGTTTTTTCACGTGCAAAGCTCTATAGACCTAAGCAAATGTGCCATTGCCAAGTACTTTCTCGATTAAGTATGTTCCATCAAGCAGCTCTTAGCCTTCTTTCAACAAATGCTATTACTAATATTCTTCTGGGAATTCCATGAGAAAATTCTTAAAAATATAAATTTTGTGAAGGGAAGAGTAATCGATTATCGAATTGATTTCAACTGCCCCAATCACTCAACGTTGCTGCTTTTTTTCTTAAAAACAATTTTATTATTTTTTTTTAGTGAACTCAACAGTTGATTTCTATCGTCTTAAACTAGTTCCTGTGACACACAACATCACAGAAAACAAACAAAACAATTTTTTAATCACAAAACAAATAACTTAAAGAAGTTAATTATCATAATTTCAAGATTTCAAGAGTTCTTTTTATGAATACTTTACTCTTTTATTTATATTTCTAGATGTTTTTGTCTCAAAGAAATAAATTCTCTCTTGAAATAATATTATTTGGTGAAAAAAGATGAATCCTTAAATCGATGCCACTTTTTAAAGAGAATTATTATCAGCGTTTACTCCAACCTTCGCAATTCTAAACTGTTGGGCCACTGATTTAGCAAAAGATTACAAAAACTACTGCTAAAACAACAAATTAATATATGAGAATTTGAAATAAATGATGAGTTAACGTTTTCTTTTCCTCTCGATCATTGTTTACTCCATAATAATGCATGTTTTTTCATTGAAAATATCTAGCAGCTGCTTTGATTTTGGAATTATTTTTTTCTTCCCGCCTTTAATTCTGATTTTTTTGGGGAAAGCTCCCTTCGTATTACAACTTCTTCAGTAGGTGGAAATCTCAAATAAAGAGAATAGAAATGACAAGAACAAGAAGAAAAATATAAATGAAGATAGATACCTTCTTTTGACTTTATTTAGTACATAAATGAAATTTATCAAACATAAATTCAAGGTTTTAAAATATGTGCTTACACACGATTGCATGTCAAAAGAATATTTACTCTAACATCTTTAGCAACAACATACTTAACTGACCTCCTTTCTTCTTAGAAAGGTATTCAAATAATTACATTTCAAAAAAAGCAAACCAATGATATTTTCAGAATAGCTGTGTGTTTCAATTCTTAATAAAATTTCTAAGCATTCTGGATTAAATTATCGTTTGATGAGACAATACAAATTAAATGTTTATCTTAGCCTAAAAATATTTAGTGCTAGAATAACATAGTTTTTACGAGCAGAATCATGAAAAAATATGTTTAATCATTACAAAAACAATGATATTTTTTTCATGTAATTTATCAAGCTTCATCATATCTTTGAATTCATACATAAAATCAAATCTTAAGCAAATCGATGAGAAATTGAGGTACCTTTGGATATTTAAATCAAAAAGGGGGAGATGCGTTTCACTAAGAACTACTCAAGAGAAAATTAAACTGGTGGTTTTGGCTCTTTTAGAGAACAATAATAAATTAAATAAAAAAGCAAATAATTTGTATTTTTCTGCTAAAACCTTGGGTAAAATAACATCAGAAGTAATTCCCGCTGTAAACTAAAAAAGATGATTGAAGAAGAAGGAAGTGACAAATGGAACAAAAGAGTGGCTTATTTCTTCGATGAGTCAATAGGATCGTACAATTATGCTAATGGCCATCCAATGAAACCACTTAGGGTTGCTATGACTGATACATTGATTAAATCATATGAGATCGACACCAAGCTCAATAGATTCGTAAGAATATTTTAGCATTTGCATTTTGTTAAGGAGAGCCAAAGATCAGAAATGATCTGAAACTAACCTATTTCTAACTTACTGCTTTTAGGATAGGGATTTCATTGAAGCGCATTTAATGTAAGTGAATGATAATATCTTAACGAACTTTCATTCGGATGAATATGTGGAACTCATAAGGCAAATTCATCCTTCAAACAAGCATCTCTATGAAGATCAACTTTATAGGTGTAATAACAGCAAGAAATGGAGAAAATACAGATTTTTTAAGTTGTGTTTGGGCATTTTTAAGGGAACAAAAGTACCTTCCAAGACCATTAAAACGCAAGAATACTTATTTTTAAAAAAATAAGAAATCATACAAAATTACTTGATTTCTTAGCAGTATTTCTTTTAAATTCAGTTAATTTTGGTGAGGATTGCCCAGTTATTGATAGATTGCATGATTATTGTCTCACTTATGCTTCAGGATCTGTTGGTAAAATTATTTATTATTTCATTGAAATTTGAGTTTTTTTTAAATAATATCACAACAAATTTAATAATTTTTTAAGCTGGTGCAAATCTGCTGGCTAACAAAAAAGTGGACATCGCACTGAATTGGTCAGGTGGCTTGCATCACGCAAAATAATCAGAAGCTTCCGGGTTCTGCTATATCAATGATTGCGTGTTGGCTATCCTCGAATTGCTTAAGTATGCAATCTTTAAAGTCAATTTTATTTTCATTCCTCATTTTTTCTTGATTTTTAGAGTTTACTAACGAGTGCTTTACATTGACATCGACATCCATCATGGAGATGGTGTTGAAGAAGCATTTTACTTGACAGATCGAGTAATGACATGCTCATTCCACAAATACAAGGATTACTTCCCTGGAACGGGTCATTTAGAAGATATTGGATCTTAAAATGGAAAATACCATGCAGTGAATTTCCCTTTAAGTGAGGGTCTTGATGACGAATCTTTCATTTACATTTTCAAGCCTGTACTGAAAGCAATCATGGATAGCTTTAGACCGGAAGCTGTTGTGCTTTAATGTGGTGCAGATAGTTTATCCGGGGATAGATTAGGGTGCTTTAATCTTTCCATAAAAGGACATGGAGAATGTGCAAAATTCATGAAATCCTTTGGGGTACCTTTAATGCTGCTCGGAGGAGGTGGATATACGTTAAGAAACGTACCTAGATGCTGGTGCTATGAGACTTCAGTAGTTGTAGATATGGAAATACCAGATTGTAAAAAACAAAATTTGAATTAACAAAAACTAAAAAATGATAATATGGAAAATAATTTGAGACGTTGATTGATTTACTTGTTTTTGACCAATCATCTTAGTGATGCCTGAGAATGAATTCCTGCATTATTTCGGACCGGAGTACAAGCTTCATATGCCAATAAGTAACATGGAAAATCAAAACACTCGCAAATATCTAGATGATATCATGTAACGAAAAAAATAATAAAATAATAATAAAGGATCAAATGATACCGGCAGACATCATTCTTAATTCTATATAATTTTGATTTTATTACCCTTAATTAGATGCAAAATTCTCAGAAACCTAGCTAATGTTCAACCAGGCACTGTCTAAATAAGCAACTACAACCACAAGGTAATAAATACGTTAAAAACAATGTTATCATGAAATGAATCACTTTGAATATCTTTTAAAGTTTGCTACATTTTTTCTTTTGTGATTTTGTTAATTAATTCTTTGATTATTCCTACAGCCAAGTCAGGGTCTTGTGGATGCATCTGAAGTATTATCAGCCGTCAATGACATGAAGGAAGAGAGAGACATGAAAAATGATACCACACACAATACGAATAACAACAATATGTGAGACAAAAAGTGAAAAAAAAAGCAAAAAATATTATTCTTTTCTTTTAAACGTTCAAAATCAGCTTGAATCCATGTATGATATATTAGTTTTTACATACACTTTTTTAAGTTTTTCCAAGATGATTTTGTTTTCTCATTTACGTTCTAACAATTAAGAAAGAGCAGCTTAATTTAAAAAGAAATCTTTTTCTCCAGATTATTCTGCTGTTCTGTTATCTCTTGGATACATTGGGAGGGATGAAGAAAAAAGGTTGAAATAAATAAAAAACTCATAAATATTGAAAAATTTATTTGGCTAAAATCAAGGACTATTTACACCCGAGATGATGATTAAGAACCTCTTGAAGACTGTCAGGACAAATGTTTGTCTTGGCACACGACTAAATGAAGTCCCACTCAAAAACATGTCTACTAGCGATGACCCAAATACTGCTAACACTGCGAAGAATGTTTCAGAAGAGGGTAATGTTGCAGCAAAGACTACGGAGACTACTAATGCAACTTCTGCTTAGGCTAAGGAGGCAAAGACAAATGATAATAAGAGAACTTTCTAGACGTCCGACAAATCCAATCAGAAAAAGAATTTCTCGCCATTCAAGTCACGTAAAATATCATGGGAAGTGCTAATTCGTGGGGATTAAGATCATTTGGTTTTAAAGAGAAGAAAAATGAAGACAAATAGACAGAGGAGACTGACAGTCAAGGCAATCAATAGAACAATAAATCAAACAATAATAGTACTTCTACACCCTTCAAAGGACATAATAATAGGAGAGAGTAATCTAATTCTTAGCACAAGAAAGAAGATGGTGGATAGCAATAGCAGTAACAGTAGCCTTAATAGCAGCAATAATAGCACTAGCAAAACTCTCAATAACCGCACTAACAAAATCCTCAACAACAGTAGTAATCCTAAAACAGATTCCCTAGAAACAACGAAGGAGAAGGATTCTAACAACAACAGAATCCAAGAGGATTCGGAAACGAAGGACAGTTTTTGAATCTTCTGAATAAATCTGACTAAGGCAGAAGCGAAAGGAACAAAGGTATGAACCAGCATCAAACCCTTGTCAAGAGAATGAAGCAATTCGAGTCGAATGGCAATCCAACTGAATAAGATCTCCGCTCAGCTATCGAAACATATTCCGCACTTGGGTTATTCGATAAGGTAATTTCAACTTTCGGTGTGCTGAGAGAATAGCACAAAGGACTATCTCTCAACGATACTGTCTTGAATGCTACCTTAGATGCATATATGAAGAGCCCTGCGATTAAATTGGCAGCTGTGAATTTATTCCTCAACACTGAATTCGTCCAACCTGATCTACTGAAGCTTCTCTACAAGGACACCATTCAAAGTTACATCTGCAGAGTCTGCACTGATAGTTAGCTCTCGGTGGCTCACAGAATTGAATCACTTTAGTAGTTCTTGAGTGATTGCAAGGCTACCAAATCGATTTCTTCGTTTTCCTTCTAAGGAGTTGATTTATCTGTTTTAGCTGGTCTATTCACTGATGCTAATACTCACCATTATCTGCTTGCATCGAGCATCCTCACGTAACTCCTGACTCTTTCTCTTGGAGACGCTAAGTAAATTCCTAAAAATCTAATTGACTAAATGAGAATTCAACTTGAAATCATCAACTCCAAGAAAATTTTCGAGAATCTTCTGGCTCTCAAGTAATATCAAACCTGCAGAGAACTTGTGAATTCTTTGTCTAAAGCTTAGCTGTTGTCTTCATAGTCATCATCCAAGAAGACATACGAGCAATAGAAATTCATCTCTTTAAAAGATTTGATTTAATTCGGTATTGAATCGAAGCAAGACATTGCCTTTTGGATTGACGTAGTAGCAAAAAGAATCGACTTTGAGCCATACTCTGCTGAGCTTTCTTAGGCTTTGCTGCAGCTGAAAATGGAAGAAAATAGCTAAGATACGTTCTCCAAATAAGCCCTCTATGATTTCTTCTTGAATATCCAAGCCTATGGTAAAAAATAACTTTAATTTGCATTATCACAAATCATTTCATATATTGATTGTTTTTTTTGCTTTTGTATCATCAGGTGCTTTATCAGCTGCGTAAGTCTTTACTTTAATGGAAATCTCGATCTTCTTGAAGGAATATGCTCTAGCTATTGAGCTCTTCACGAACCATTAAAAATACACAAACCGCAAAAGAGACACTTTTGTCTATGAGAAAATGATGCAAATTGTGTCTACCATTGATTTGAGAGCTGCTCCTTCCAAAGCAACCAAAGATCCTGCCTTGTCAGCTTTCAGAAAACTCTTGACTGAGGCAGAACAGCAAACTGGAAAATAAATTCCATTTTTACCTTCTAAGATCTTCGAAATCAAGAGTTTGATTCTCGATGGCAATCTTGAGAGTGCTTATTCCATTTTCAATGATAGGTTCTTGAAAGATAGCATTTCGAACTATCAAGCCTTGAAGGTCAAATACTTCTTGCTTTTTGTCCTGCAGCAATAAGAAGAAAAGGGAGAAATCACCCACCATGAAACCAACATCGCTAAATTCGTGAATACCATATCTCCAAAGTAACTCATTTAACTCTGGCAAGATGAAAGAAACGACTCGAATCTCGCTAAACAACTAGCAAACAAAGATTAGAATTATCATGATTTCATCAAGCGCATTGAAGTTGAGAAGTATTTCTCGATTATCAAGAGAGATATGAACAATGGACTTTACACAATCGAAGACCGCAGAAACAACTTAAATAACGTTTATATCAACGAATACGAGAAATATGTGATTGACAACTTTGAAGAGCTCAATCCAGTGATGACTCTTGACAGTAAGCTTAAAGGCGCAGTGTTAGATGGTATTCTGAAAATCCGCAGATATGAAGAACTTTTCAAAAAGAAAGAAGACCGTAAAGTTGAGAAATTAGGTGAAAAAGCTGAAGGAAAATCACTTCAAGAGCTTAGCAAACACGAGTCGATGATGCTTGACACGTAGATTGAAATCAATAAGATTTTCGGTAGACCCATTGACACACCTGTGGATGTCCCTGAGCTTTACAAGAAATTCGATGTTGAAGATAAAGAAAACAACAAATACATTGAGAATTATGTGAAGAATCTTCAATAAGCTGAAGAATACAAAGACAAACCGATTAAAATGAAATTCATGACAATCTAAGCCTACAAAGAAACAATTTAACTCTACCCTGAGTTATTAGAGAAAGCGTCAATCTTAGCCAGACCATAGATTCCTGCTGAAGCTAACTTTGTTTTCGACTTGATGGTTTGGGGAGCTGAAAACAAGATGCCTTTAGGTAAATAATTGGTCCAGAATTTTACTAATTTTTTTCTGTTTTTTTTCTCACTTTTTGACAACTACAACTTACTATGTTTTCCCCCTAAAAGCAATACAACTCGGTGAGATCTTCTGTGACCTCAATGGAATAGCTGTGCCTTATGGCTTAACTGAATAAATCTCGAAAACTATCGATTCTTTCAATGATTCGCCAGGTAACAAAGATAATTTTCATCAAATAAATTTGCTTATTTTAACTCTTTGTTTTAAATAAATTTCACAGACTACTTGAATCAATTCTCTACAGCAAAGAAGCTAATCGGCGACATCAACAGGGAAAGAATCTACCACAGCTACACGCACTTCTCCTAGAAACCTTAGTTTGTGCAGACTATCAATAGACTAGCACAAGAAGACAGATACAAAGACGAAGCAGCCTATGTGCTTCAGAAAGATCTGTGTGTTAACCGCTTCGAGAAGTATGGTATTCCTGAGGAATTCATCATGGCTCAACTTAGAAACGATGCCAAAAACAGCTCTTGAAGGCAATTCAAGATGGAAAAAAATGCATTCATAAATTTCTTAAATCCAACAACCAAAAAGCAGACGACCCAAATTATTCATTTGATTTGTCTGTTGTTTTTGTGTGGAAGTAAAAGGTTTTTCACAATAAACAAATAAAAACAATATTTCTTGGAGCTTCTTTTAGCCATTCTAACAGCAATAAATGGTCAATGTTCTTTTTCTTGATTTATGGGAAGGTATTTTTATTTTTTAGGACAAAGAAAAGACAGACACTATTTCTTCTTATTTTTGAAGAAAAAGTTAAATTAAAGAATGAATATTTGCTACTTGCTTGTGTCTACCCAAATGGGTCACAGAAAACAAAGATATTTTTAAACAATAATCAATCATATATTTTTGTGAAACAAGGAGATCTCAATGGATAATTTGAAAGAACCTTTGGACTTGATCCGTCTTAGTTTGAATTCATAAGTCCTAATCAAATGCAGACACTCTAGAGAACTCAGGGGGAAACTGCTTGCATTTGATGCACATCTCAACATGCTTTTACAAGATGTGGAAGAAACATACATAGATGATAGCACAAAAGGAGCAAAACTTACAAGAAACATGGAGGCTCTTTATATGAGAGGTGATACTATTATTACAGTTTCTCCACTCAACAAGCAAAATAACACTACGAAATGAATGAGAGAGAATTTGTGCTTGATTGACGAATAAAGAGAGAAGTCAAAATCAATCAAGAGATTGTATGATAAAATGGTATTTCTGTACAAATAGTTGTCTCGTTTTTCTTCTGTTTATTTTGTACATTAATTTATTCAAACTTTCCATAATTTTGTAATGCCACATGAAATGAAACTACTTTTACATTGTGTTCTTGTGAAGAAAATGGTGTAAGATGAACAAAAAGTAAGAATAAAATGGGATATATTATGAAAATAATCGAAATACAATTGTATTTTAGTGATCTATTTTTGCATAAAAAATAAGCTGATTTCTGTGTAATTTCATCTATTTTTGACAAAAAGTTCATCCATCTAGTTATCCTCTTTCTAATTCATTGAAATTTGTTTAAATAAATCAATTTTGGAAAAAGAAAACTGCTGTGAATAGACCTTGATTTTGTTTCAAGAATTTTAGAAAAAAAATAAAGGCAAATAAAATCATTTGACAATCTCGAATAACTTTCAAGATAGAAAAAATAGCTTAAAATATCATAACAAATTCCTATTTTAGTGGCATTATTTGAATAAATGATATCGGACGTGACACAGAAGCTGCCATAGTTTGGTGAGATCTTCATATCGAATGATGAAGTAGGTGGATCCATAGAGTAGCTTAAACATTTCAGAGGAAAGCTCGTGAGCAGCATCTGTGGTGGGTACAAGAAACTGTTTGTAATCGAAGAAGGTCATTTCAATGAAGGACTAGTGAATACTCTGCATGCTCCTGAATATGATGATTATGATTACACCTTCACAGATGAAGCAAAAAGCGTTAAATAACTAGAGGATATTTTCTAAGCCTTCAGCGATAAGGGCTAGATCAAGAAGATGGTATGTGGAAAAAAGCATACTCTCTTAATCACAGGTAACAATAATGTTTAACAGCTTAATATTTGAGAGTTTTATGAACGAATACAATCATGTTTTTTGTTATTTTACACCTTCACCCAGAGGATGGAAAGATTTACACTTACGGAATAGGTGAATATGGTTCATTAGGTCATGGTGGTGTGATTCAATGTGAAGTTCCAAGAATCATTTAGAAATTACAGCACAAGCGGATAATTTAGATAGCTTGCGGTGAGTTTCATAGCTTAGCTTTAACGGAAACGCTTGATTTATATACCTGGGGCAGAGGGTTCGAAGGGTAGCTTGGTACAGGACATGATTCGGCATCTGTTCCAACTTATGTGAAGTTTTTCTATGAAAAGTATGATGCCAAAAATGGAGTGGATATCAAAAAGAGAGTCAAGTATATCACATGCGGTGCTTACCATTCGTTAGTAATCACCGATGGAGGCTAATTGTACTCTTGGGGTGAGGCTAGACTTGGGTAAATAGGCACAGGGAAGAAAAAAAGTGAACCTTTCCCAGTTTTAGTTAATCTTAATGCATAACCGCTGTAGACTTAGGAATAATAAAACTTAGATAATTCAGATATTCCTGCTGAAGTAAAGGTCAATCCAGTCATTATTAACTAATCTGCTGACTCCCAAACTGCTCAAAAAGTAGTTTGTGTAAGTGGTGGGTATGGTCATTCAGTAGCTGTCACAGCTGACGGGTCCTTGTACACTTGGGGGTTCAATATTAAAGGCTAACTTGGTTTAGAAGGCACCAAATCAGTGTATTATCCGACAAGAGTCAGCAAAGATATTCTTGGAAATACTCTTCCATTATTCACTGCAGCTTAATGTGGATACAATAACACCTTCGCGATTGATGCATCAGGATATCTTTGGTCTTGGGGAGGAGGCAATCTTGGATAGAAAAATGTACTTTATTTTTATGAATAAATATTTTTAAATTTGAAATAAAAAATGATGTTTGTTCTTCGAAGATTGTTAGAACTTGGCTTTTTCTGTGTATTTTAGGATAATTTTCAAGACATGCCAAGAAAAATCACAGACAATATCCCTAATAGAAGATTCACATAAATGTGCATCACAAGCAACTCTGCTGTGTTCTTCTCACGTAATGATATGCATAGATTAATACCAAAAAGAATTAAAGATAATGTTAGAAATAAAGAAAATTATTTATTTTTTATGTTGATTTTTCAACTTTCTTCTGCATCTTTTCTTTTCTTTTCTTTTTTCTTAATTTTTTTCTTTCACAGCCATGCGAATAATGTCCGTCCGTCCTAATTACAGCCCTTCATCAGGTGGTACTTTGATATCCTTATTAGGATCTGGGTTCTCAGAGACTTCTTCTTAGTCTATTCGCTTTGTGTTTGCTGGACACCAGCTTGAAGTTGGTCTGCAATATGACTAATCTACAGAAAGTTTCTATTGCACTACTCCCGTATTTGAAGATGCAAGCGATGAAATCATCGAGTGGCCGATTTTGGCTACACTCTAGCTCACATTAGATGGAAAGATCTACACAGATTGTGAAGAGCAATTTTTGATTTACAGCTCGAAGATTCAAATGACATCGATTGAACCAAAATGTGCAAGTGTCGAAGGAGGAACAGAATTGATTTTGAATATCAACATCGATGATCTCACAGCTTCGTACCTCAAGCATCTTACTGTAGGGTTCCAAGCTAGGTCAAAAAGAGAACCTAAGAAGAATGTAGTAGAAAAGAAAGCTGCTGATTAAGTCAGTTAAAATGGATAGAAAGATTTAGATACTCCTGGAAGTGTAAATCGTATTCCAATTGGAACTACTACAAATGTCAGAAAGAGCAGTATCTAAGGACCAAATGGTGCTGAAACTTAAATGGTTAATCCATTAGATTTGGAGCCATAAGATCCAGAATTAGAAAAGGAAAATTGGATTTGCGTTGTTGGACACTACGATAAAGGTAAAATCACATGCAAAGTGCCAACTCTCTCAGATTTCAATTCTGAATCGTTGAATTACAACGTGGATGTTTCGCTGAATGGCTAATAATTCACTGGCTAGCCTTCATCCTTCAGGTAAGTTACTGAAGTATTTGTTTTCATGAACTTGTTTAAGTATCCTTTTTCTGTGGTTTTGATTAACTTTCCTAGATTCTACGACGTGCATGTGAAGAAATTAGAGCCAAATAATGATGCGTTGAGTGGCGGTGCTCACTGTAAACTCATGGGAGAAGGCTTCTTTGATACTCTTACCAAGAGAATCATGTTCAAAAGCAAATATGGAGAAAGATTGATTGATATCAATTGGGATAAAAAAGAAAGATCCTTCACATTTATTGCTCCTCCACTAAATTGGTATGACAAACTATCATTTTGTAATTTTAATATTTATTTTAAAATATGTTTTGGTTAGGCTGCTAGGTGGATAAGACCCAACACCTGAACTCTTGAAAGAAGTGCAGTCTAATCCGATTGATGTTGCTTTAACCTTAAATGGTATCCATTGGATTCATGTTGCAGATTTCTAATATGCAGAAGCACAAATTGACAGAATTGGAGCTGTTCCTGAATGGGATAAGACCCTCAACGAAGCTGATATTTTATCTAAATGGAATGCAAAGGAGCTTGTAATTGACCCTCTCCAAGGTCTTTCTGAAGGTAATAAGAGCAATAAATTGTTTTTTTAAGAAAAATATAATTTTAGATATCAAAAAGGAAAAAAAAAAATTTTTTATGCTGTTTTTAAATGCTTATTCTAATATTTTTTATGAAAAGCTGAGCAACTAAAAAAGAAGGAGGAAATAAAGAAGGCTTTAGAGTTGGAGACATACGATCTTACAAATTTCTACAAAAAAACAGGGCAATACCTTTATATCATAGGCCATGACTTTATTGAAAGTCCAGACATGATTATCTCTTTCATTTACAACAATGCAGCTAAAATTGTCAAAGGAGTCTACAAGAACAATACCAAAATCGGAGTAATTATCCCAGAATTAGATCAAGTTCCATAAGGAATCTTCGAAGTTGGCATTGAGGTCTCATACAATGCGCAATGCTTCAGTACAGCTGGGAAAACATTCAGATATTTCAGTAAGATAATTATCAATTTGTTAATACTATTAAATGTCATTAATAATTAAAATTCCTGAAAAAAATATGTCTTTTTTAGCATCTAATATTTTTTTCTTAAATTTCAATAATTAGGCTTTGGAAAAGACATGCCAGCAGATCAAAGAGCAAAATATGAAGAAAACGAGCTCAAAAATCTAAAAAAGAATGCTCCAAAGCCCCCCAAATGAGAATCTTTTATTAATAATTTGTTTAATTAACAATCCATATTTGATATTATCAGAAAGAAATAATTCTGATCAAAACCTTAACTAATCAGAAAATTACCGCTAATTATTAAATTATCATTCTTAATTTACACCACAAAGAAAGAAACACACTGAAATCGTATCTACATATTTCCAAACAAGATTGAAAACGTTGATATGGTGAAAGTAAACAAATTACTTGTTCGTGTGAGCATAAAAAAATAGTCAAATATGCTTTAAAACCATTTTCTTTATTACATAATCAACAATCTTCAGGATAATAGTGATTTCTTTTTCAAATTTTTTCCAAAACAAGTTAAATCAAAGATAATTCCTACAAGTCTTTCTTTATCTTAATTTTTTTTTCTTCAAATTGTCATTCCCACTCTACAGGAATTTAACAATTATTTAATTTTATTTTTTGAAAATTTTTTTTTATTTGAATTTTTTTCTCTGTTTTATTTATTTATTTTTTAAATTTATTTGTATTTTTTTTATTTTACATTCGTTTTTTTTCTCTCTTTAACATATATGAATTATCTTTTTATCAGTTGA
>Ga0302271_10000435_pt1 | contig 40904 bp, 24 predicted proteins | sample III_Bog_N1_1_FD_198767 | JGI IMG/M metagenome (GOLD analysis project Ga0302271, IMG submission 198767) | Peat permafrost microbial communities from Stordalen Mire near Abisko, Sweden - III_Bog_N1_1 | ecosystem: Environmental > Terrestrial > Soil > Wetlands > Peat | place: Sweden: Abisko...
TATTAATGTTTTGGAATCAAAGCTATCAATCAAATAACAACATACACAATCCTTCCTTTATTTACATAAAATTTCTTTGATTAATGTGATTTTTAGAATCTTATTTGTGCTTGAAAAGAACAAGTGTGGAGAAGTGTGTTAATTTTTATTTTGTAAAAGGTTCACCTAATTATTTATTTTTACTAGTGATCATCAATAGCTGAGAGTTATGGGGATGTTAAGTGAATTAAACTGTGAGAAATTAAACAATCTGGAAGGTTGGAAAAAAACAAAACAAAATCGATTTGGAACAATTGAATTCAAGATAAAAAATAAACAAATTCATAGATAATCTCTCAATGGAAAAAGAGTAGCTGAAAGAATTGAATACATATCTCTAGGAGCTGAGAATCCAATAACGATGGAGATCTGTCGATGAAGCAGTCGTTTACAGAAAAAGAAACTGGGCAAAGGTTTACAAATCCAAGGAGTTCATTCTGATCATTATCTACTTTTTGATCCTAGCTACGAGATTGCATTTAGTTCCATTCCTACTCAACACACGTGAAGGCGTGTTCACTGTGTTTGGGATCTACGCACTTTATAATGCGAATCTTTTCCTTTAATTTTCCTATCAAAAACCACCTCCATCTTCTCTTTCTTTGCGATTTCTTAAAGAAATAGTCACTCAATCGATTGTAATCATTGGCATCAACGAAAAACAATTTGACTTAGAAGTTCCACCTAATCTAATCGAACTTTGTGGGATGCTCATCTATGGAGTGATAATTATGGAATATAATCTCATTTTTGAACTTCAACTGGAATACGAGTTAGCACTCAAAATCCATATTGAAGGAAAGGAACTCAACTCCAGAAAGGATTGGAAAGTCACTAGATTAGAGATGATGAGCCCGAAAGCAACTAAACTTCTAGAATACTACAGTAAAATCAATAGTTCAGATTAAAAAAAAGCCGCTTGAGTTGTTTTTTTATATTTTAAATACTATTTAGTTGAAATTTTGATAAAACTGAGAAAAATAGTAAAAGTTAATTTTAATATTTTTTGTTGCACTGACTAACAAGGTAGGCGTAATACCCTCAACAAACAATAGTGGCTAATATTAAAATGGATTTTAGCAGCTAAATTATTTTAATTTGTTCCTTAGAAAATTAAAACCACAATTAATTTCATTTTTCTCATGTTTTAGAAATGTTACTCATTTTCTATTTTCTTTCTCAACTTTTTCTACAATCAAATGATAGCTATTTTCTACCTCCTAAGAAAGCTAATCTTATTTTGAAAAGATTTCTTTGGTACTACTGAATTGTTTAAGTTCTTTTGACTTTTATCAAATAACGACTCGACTCCAAAGTATTAGTAGAAAAAGGAAAATTTTAAAAATAAATCCAAAGGCACAATCTATTACTATCACTCATCTTCTTCATCCAATAGCTATCAGAATTATAGATTAAGTTGTGTTCATATAAAATCAACATTTAGGAATATTTATCCATAGACAAAAGAATTTGCTCTAGGCCAGATTCTCATCGAGTCAAACCGAAATATTATGCCTGCTAGGAGACTCTCCAGGAGCTTCGTTGGTTGCCGATATTTGCAGGCTATGGTAGTTCTTCTTGCTATTGTGCCTTCAAGTTTTTCCGCGCAACTAGAATCTGAGTACAGATAACAATTCAACACTTGCGCGATCAAATAATGTTCTCTCCATGTGACCTTTCAAGACAACTTTAACTGCTTAGCATCGAAATGCACTGCGAAAGAAATAACTGGAAAACAAATCTCCTGCAAGGTGTTCTCAACGATAATGGAAGATTGCTTAAGTTCTTGTGAAAGTACCTCAAATACTTCACTGCTAGCATGCAACTAATCATGCTTAGCAATGGAGTGTTCCAGTGAGATGGATTCGTCATCAGATAGCAGCTTTGATTGGACGATATTATTTATTTCGATTGGTGTAGTGGGAGGAATAATAATAGTGTTTGGATTCCTTGTGAAGCTAGCTATTCGAAGAAAAATGGCAAAACTTTTGTAAATCAAAATAGCTCAGGAATAGCTTAAATCACAAAATTAACTGCCTCTCCCTTCGTACATGCAACAACGTGGATAACAATAAGTAGTTTTATCGACATAAGACCCTCTAGCTGCTCCATCTGTTGGGATTCAAGGAATACCTTGTTTTGATAACATTGGCTAAGGAGATTATGAGAATGTTCTTCTTGGAGTCGATTTAGATGAAAATTGTCGCAAAAAGCAAAAGAAATAATCAGGGAAATATAATGGAAGAAAGCCCAATAATATCCTGCGATATATGTCCCAAGGTGAAAACATAGTTGGAACTGTCATCGAAGAAAAAACAGAAGGAAATGGACAATAATCTGATAAAACACTGCCAATCGATGAGGTTTAGATTAATCATATTACCCCAAATACGTTGGTTGCAGCAAATAAACAAATTGATAGTTTAATATCAAAAACAAGATAATCTCCCAAGAAAGGATCAGTTGAACCGGCAATTTTTATTAATTAATTTACAAATAATGCCAAGAATCAAGAAGAGGGAATAAGGTAGTTTAGTGAAGTGGAAAAAATAAACAATGTGAATGAGCCAGCTCTAAATAAAAATGACTAACTTAGAATCGATGTACGAGATCACAAGAGGAAGTCGTATATATCTTAGTATTCAAATCGAAATTCTGGTACTTCTCTGTCAAACTTCTTTGGCAACAAAAATTCTAATCGATAAATTGCATAGAAAACTTCAGTTTATTCTCGCGGAGAGACATATCTTTCTTTTGATTTTCGAGATGATATGATCTTTTCAAAAGGGGCAACCAGCAGAAAAGAGATTCTATTTAGTCAAAACAACTTGGAGGATTAGAAGGTTCCATAAAAAAAGAGACTGACTATGATGCAGCTTCCTTCGGTAGTTTAAGCTGGAAATTAGTCTTCTAAACCAGAAATAGAATCGTTTAAACAAAGAAGAAGAAAGAGTCTTGATGGAATCTCAACACAGAAAGGATCTTTAAATCTTTGAAAAAAATGCAATACCTTTAAACTTTGCGTCATCAGCTCCGTTATCTTCAATTTGAAGTGTGTTTTCTAATCAAAACACAAACACTTTTTTTGTCTTCAAGAAAATTTCTTTTATTCTTCTTTTATTAATATCAATAAATGTATTAATCTTATTTCTTAATTTAAATGTTAATGTAATACCTCTTTGCATGTTGAATCATAAAATCTCCCTTTTTTCTTTTGTCTTGAAGAATAATTGATTTAACATGCATTGTAATGTGTATCTCTTTTTATACAAAAATCATAATCGAATATCAAATCTTTTTACACCACTTGTTTTGTTTGTTTGTTTTTTGATTGTTTGCTTTTAAAACAAACAGTTTTAATTGAAAAATCAAAGAAAAGAGAGAACATTCTTGAAGCATTCAATCTATGATATCATTGCTTCATAGAGTTGCTGCGAAATCCATTCTTTTTGCTCGAGTTGTAACTCCAAAAAGAGCATGGGATAGTTCACAATCCAGGTTTAGTGCTTACCCTCACAACTACTTTGGATCTTCTTAACACCAAAAGAAACCAAATGAGCATGCTACTCATAAAACTGACTTGATTGAGAATTTGAAAACTATCTAAAATGAACATGCAAAGAATGAAAAGCATCATAAATTACATGGGAAAAATGAACATGAATCTTTAAATCTTGACTAAAGTAAAAAAGCTGGAGGAAAAGTGAATAATGATGGAGTTAGTGACGTAGAAACCTAGGGGCAGGAGCACTCTTCTTAAGGAGATAAGACTGCATAACTCGCAAATGATACTTTTGATTCGCCTTTCAAAAATAAAATCGAATTTTTCGATGAATTTATTTAAAAGTACAATTTCGATGAAAAAGTGTTTGAATATTTTAAACTCAAAGAGGTAAGAGAGAATTATAAAACTGATCATTAAATTCTCTCTTTTATGCTCGAAGATAAAATCATTTAACGTTTTCGTGACTCCTTCGACTCGGTGAGCAAATAAAAAAAGTTATTTAGAAGTTACTTTGAACTTCCTTTACATGAAAGAGAATTGCTAATTGTCAAAGAATTCGGTGTGTACAACGTTCAAAAATATCTTAATTTCTATCCTCTCTACACTATCTTCGTTCTTTACGCGAAAACTCACTTAAAACCACAATACTAGCAGTCAATAAAAATCTGCTAAAAGCTCCTTCTTGAATCACCTTTAAATCTTTATCCTGAATCACGTAAGCTGAAGAAAAAGATTATCTACCATTACGGTCCAACAAATTCTGGAAAAACGCATGCTGCTATTACAGAACTCATGAAAGCTTCTTCTGGAATATACTGTGGTCCATTAAGATTACTCGCAGCTGAGATATACTAAAAATTCAAAGATGCAGGGTTGTCATGCAATCTCATAACCGGTTAAGAGAAGATTTATGAAGAAGGTTCTAGATTCTACTCATGCACAGTCGAGATTGGTTGTTAGAAGACAAATATTCTCTTTGATTGCGCTGTCATCGATGAGATACAATATCTAGGTGGATTTATTCATAAACTGAAATTTCAAGATATTTCTGGATAACGATTTTTTTTGATAAAAATTAGGCGATCCAGAGAGAGGAGGTGCATGGACGAAATCTCTCCTTGGTCTTTAAGCTAAAGAGATTCATGTCTGTGGTGATGGAAGAGCTATTAATCTAGTGAAAGAGATTTGTAGAGAAACTGGAGATGAATTTGAAACGATAGAATATAAGCGAATGAGCACTTTAAGAGTTTTAAATAAAGAATATTAATGTTTTGAAGATCTCCAGGAAGGGGTAAGAAATATTTTTAAATACTTCAGATGAGGGAGAAAGGCTTAGAAATACTGAAAATTACTAATGGTATTTCCTCCCAAACTCACTATTTTTAACCATATTTTATTTTTCTAAAAAAGGACTGTTTCGTGACGTTTAGTGTCGAAGGCACAATGAGTTTAAAGCAAAAAATTAACAATTATATGAATGCCAAACAAGGCAAAACTGGTGAAAACTATTGCAGCATTATCTATGGCAGATAACCACCTGAGATTAAAAAAATGCAATCTGAGTTTTTTAATACGCGAGTGACAAAGTATCTCGTGGCAACTAACGCGATAGGACTAGGACTCAATCTTAACATCCAGAGGATTATCTTCACTTCCTTCACTAAAACCTTAAAATCACATCATCACAAAATAGATATGCATGAAATACTGCAGATTGCTGGAAGAGCAGGACGATATAAAGAAGACGGAATTGTTTGTGCTCGTCATGCCAATTAGATTGGTCTCTTAAGGAAGGTTTTATCCAAGCGTGATCATCTTGCAAGTAAGTCCATATTTTTCTAAGTTTTTGTGGGGCCTATTTCTCTTTGAGCCATAACAAAATGTAATTTTGTTTATGCCAACAATTCTAACAGAAGATCAAGACTTGAAGAAGGCAGCATTTTTCCCAACTTTTGACTAAATCGAGGAGTTCTCAAACTGGATGAGTGAAAATATTAAAAAGAAAAAACCTTTAAGTGAAATTTTCTCCAATTTCGCTAATTATTCAACTTGCTAAGGCACATATTTCATCGAAAATGAAATTGAATTCTGCTAGAAAGCAGATCTAACAGAGAACCTTGGCTTGAGTTTATAAGACTAGTTTTAGTTTAGTTAAGCACCCATGCGAATGGGGAAGCATTTTGAAAAAGAAAGATAACTTTTCCAGCTATTTGCTAGTAAATACGCACAAGGTTTAGAAGTCGAACTACCTGGGATTCTCAGTGATCCTGAGAAATTAGAGGCTATAAAGAATAATTCGGATGTTGCTAAAGATGCCCTCGATATTTATGAATCTTTATACTACATTTTAGAGCTTTATATATGGTTAGGTAACAAATTCGGTGAGACTTCTTTCCCAGACACCGTAAAGGCTCAAGAATTCAAAAAGACTATTTGCAGGCACATGAATGATCTTCATCAGAAAAATTAGTACTACTGAATAATCAAGAGTATTATTATTGCAATTATGCTATTATTCCAAACCCTCTCTCAAAATCAGTTTCATTTATCTTTTATGTTAATACAAATTACAAATGGAATCCTAATTTAATAAGGAGAATGGAATATGGTCACTAAAGATACAAAAAGATTCAATTACTAGATGATTTATTCTCGGCTTATTCAACCAAGTAAGAACTGCCTGGACGAGACTAATAATCCGGGGATTAATTATCATTGGGGACTTATTAAAACTTAACACCCTCAAACCATTCCAGACGTGTTAGTAGGGTTGCACTTAGTTGTTTCACAAAATAATGGAGAACTTCTTAGTCTAAGGGAAATATTTTAGGTTTTTCAGATGAGTAGAAGCTTCCGATTCCTTTCACATTGACAACTTGAATAACACCAAGAGGATCCTTACTCCTAGGATGCAGTAGCGGGATACACAAAACTGGCATGCTTGTGGAGATATCAACTTCAGGGCTGAAAAGTGTGTGGTTATAGCAGTTAAAGCAATTGATGGTTTCTCCTGTGATGAGGACTTGGCCCTAGTTTTTAGTTTTGAGGAAATTGTATCGTCATTAAGTGAAAAATAGTGAAATTATTGTATTAAAATAACATAATTAGATTCTTTTTTTTGTTTTTGTTTACAACAATTCCAAGATTATGAGGGACTGTAATCTTTTCTAGATTCTCATTAAAGTATGACATTGTGTTGTTCATATTGTTGAAGACTATTCTTGCATCATCGATGTTCATAGAATTACGCAGTTTCCTTTCTGAATCCATTACGATCTCATCGATGTTCTTCATTTGAGTTTATATCACACTATTCTAAGATACAAAAAGTACAAAATATCATTAGTTTCAAGCCCCAATAACAATTGAAAACAAGCTGAAGAAAATATCAATAATATTCTCTTGATTCTACATTGACAAGGGTTCTGAGTTTATACTACTCTAGATTTTAGTCATCGAAATTTACAGCATTCTTGATAATTAATCTGCTAAAATCTGCAATCATCATCATTAAGGCTTCGTCATCTTTTGTGAAATGCCCACTTAACTTATTAATACACTAGATAACGCCTACTACTCGATCATGATCATCAACAATAGGCACGCATAGAATCGTTTTCGTCTTGTATCCTGATTTCTTGTCGACTTCTTTATTGAATCGTTCATCAGCATAAGCATTCAAGATGTTTAATGTCTACTTAGTTGTAGCCACAAATCCTAAAAAGAAGTTCAAAAATATTTTCTTATTTTCTCCCCTTTCAGCATATCATTTAAAAATACTAAAATACCTGCAATGCCATGATTTGCAGGCATCCTGATGACAGATTTTGTTCCTTTAGCTGTTTTCGACCATAATTCGTTTTTATGTTCATCCAGAACAAACACAGTACATCTGTCACATTCCATGCCTTTTTATTAACAAAAACAAAGAACTATTTTAGCAAATTAGAAGAGAAAGGCTCCCCGTACAGATGCATGTTTCGTCTACTATTGTCTCCAGTGCATCAGACAATGCAAGTCCAGTCGTCATTTTGAAGGTTGCCCTGATGATTTTTTTGAGACGAATGAGAAGCAAGAAATAAACTTTGGAGTTTTAGAGCGTCTTTCGAATTTTTTCATAAAGAATCGAGAGCGTAGCATTGGAGGCTTTTCGCACGAATTCAATGAATTTATTCTCATCTTTAATAAGTTTGTGAAGATAATCGATGCTGTCGTTAGTGTTGTAGGCTTCTAGCGCTTCTTCATCAGCTGGATAGAACAATTAAATATCTTAGTTTTGCTGTAAATTTTTTGATTTTTTCCTTACATAAATTAAGATTAATGATTGTGGGTGTTTTAAGCGTGTCTGTTTGGTTATCCCCTGCTAAGTAGCTGTTCATAGGGATGAGACTTGTTGCATTTAATTCACTGAACAGTTATCGCTTTTGTGGTGTGTAATTAGGTGATGGCTAGCTAGTCATTTACGGAGATTGCAAATTAGGTGGCATATTGAGATAAACTGAGTTTCTATTGTTGTTATTGCTAGAATTAGGCGCTGTAGTTGGAAGGATATCTCGTTTAGGACTGATAGTATTACTTTAGTAAGTGTTTGTGTCATCTTAGATAGTAGGTGCCTCAGCTGTGAAACATCAAGTGTTAAGATAAAAATAATATTTATTTAAGATAATTTTACTTAACATTTTGCTAGGTTGAGTGTAACTTGGCATCTACTATTGCTGTAAAGACGAATAAGTATTGCTCCATTTCGGGGAAGGCGGTTAAAGGAGAACAATAGTAGATGAATTACTAGATCGATTGTCTTTTCTTCGAATATTAAATTGTGCTTAGAGTTTCGACAGCTCGTCTTTTAGATAATTTAGCTCCTTTCTTTCTGATTCCAACAATTCCTCTTTCTTTTGCGCGGATATTGCTAAGAAATTATTGTAGAATTGCATTCTCTCAATTTCCTTGTTCTTGAGTCTCACGAGATTCTACGGCAACAAATAAACAATTGACAGAACAAATATGACATGAGTGTAAGAACTTTTTGATAATTACCTCTAGTTGCCTGGAATAATCAGTCAGCTTAATCAGTGCTTCCTTCACCTATCCAGGGATAACACTGCAACAAATTATGTAAATCCTAGCTCAAATTGAGCAAATCATATGTAACTCACTTTTTTTTAGAATTGATGATGTCGCTGATATTCGGTAGGTTCGAGTGAAACATCTCAGGCTGGACTTTATCTTTTTCTTTCTTGGATATCTGAGGGAAGAATACTGCAGAGCTCACAAGTTCTTAGTATAAATCTTCTATTTTATTGTTTACGATGATCTTTTCAGTGGAGACATACTTTCTGTTCATTTTCTCTTTTTGCAGCTTGTCGTTCAATTTTAACTTACACACACAATTTTCTTCAATCCTCTTCCACAAAATTAAACAAATCCTACAAATAAACTGTTTTGTTTTTTCTAGTTTTTTTATTCAATTTCATAGGAAATATCACATCAAAAGGTTGTGTGAGATTCTTAATTTGGTTCTTAAGAAAATAATTAACAACTCTTTTAAAGCAATCAAGTATTTTTTAGTTTTTCTTTATTAAAATAATTCAAAGTTGTCTATAAATATCAACAAGGTAAAAATGATATTCAAAAGAAAAATTCAAATCAAATAAATCACCTTATGGACAATAATTCCAGTTGGAAATGATCTTAAGAACAAGTTTTAATTAGCTAACATGTAAAGATGTGTTAAAACATTCAAAAAGTTAATCAAAAAACAAAAAATTCGCATTCTTTTTATTTGTAATCTAATTCAGAAAATCAGAACAAAAATAGCTGAAGATCTTATTGTTTTATTCTAATGATAAATGCATATCAACCAAAAAAGGAGGTCTTGAGAAATCTTGAGCAGAACTAGAGTTTTTCTATTAAAGTTGAACGAACTATTTTAGAGCAAAAATTATTAGAAATTGATTATCTCTATTCTCAGTTTTGTGGATCGAAGTTGTTGTAAACACAAAACAAAGAAGATATTCAAGCTAAAATAGAACATATTGACTCTGTTTATATTTAAATAAAGCAACACAATCAGTAATACGAGTAGAAAAAGAGATCCTAAAGAAAGATCAAGCATCATGATAATGAGTTCGATTTCATAGAAGAAAGGGACTAGAGATTTTGTCCTTCAGAAAAAGAAAATAAAAAGATATTGCCTCTAGTTGAGGAAGAAATGTTTGCGGACAATAAGTCTAAGTAAATTGTAGCTTTGAATAAAAGTATCTTGAAAGTTGAGAAGAAATATGTAAAGTTTTCTTCAGAAAAAGAAGAAAAAGAAAGAAATTCTTTAGGAATAACAACAACTGCAATTGTTAAAGTCACTCCAAAAAAATAGCCAATTTCATCAAATTGTTCTAATCTCAAGAGTCAAATACACTAAACAGAAGGGACTTATGTTTCTATTATTAATTAGACTTCTTGTAGAAAAATGAAAAAATAGTTAGAAGAAGAGTAGTCCTTCGAAGAAAAAGAAAGAACTCTAGAAATTTCCTAAACCCATTTATCTCCATTGAAAAAATCATTTTTGGAAGAAACTATTCAGAGTTCCTTGAGAAAAAATGTCAAAAAAGTAGCTGAGCCAGCATTTTAATAGGAAAATAACAAGAATTTTAAGTAGAGTCGTTGTTTATTAAGCTTATCGAGTGAAAAATACAAAGCACCATCAAAAGGCAATCTAAGAAAAGTTTACAGTAAAAGTAGCATAAATAGCAGAGTAAATAGCTTAGAAAAGTAATAATCAAGAAAAATAAACCGATGTGAATCAAAGAAAACAAATGAGAGTACTAACCAAAGTAGAGTTTAATATAAAACCTTTTAAAATGACTCTCTCATGAAGAATGAAAAAAACTAATCAGATAATACAAAGGATAGTGATAAGAATTAAGTATTGAAAAGCAATTATTATGCTCATAAGTGGTTGAATAAATCATTTGACAGAGAGAGAAAGCAAACAGATATTGAGTTTATTAATTCTCTTTATGAAAGAGCTAATTCAGCTCAAGCTCTGTTGAAATGATTGGCTAAAAAAAAAATAAATAATAATAATGTTATTTTCTGTTATGTATTCCAATAATCAAGCTTAAGTTTTCCAAAGAAAATATTTGAATGAATATGATAAATTGAAAGGATTTCTGTACAATATTCAAGAGGACAAAGACAAAATGGAGGGAGAAACAAGAAGACTATTTTTAATTAATAATTATTACAAAAAATAAAGTGAAGTTTTCCAAGAAAAATATTAATAGAAGGGTTTAATGGGTAAGAGTATCAGTAATTACATGTCGGAAGCATAATTCAGTTAAAAAGAGAACGCTTTTTAAGTTATTATGTATGGTGATGTTCCCAGCAATCTCCAAGAGATGAATGCAGTTCAGGAGATACACTCATAGATTCTTACTGTTGATGTTCAAAAAGTTGAGGTGAGTTTTGGGATGATACTGAGATGAGAGATTGATGTCTTAATAAGCATTCTTAGCTTTTAATCTCTGATTCAAGAGTATCAGAATATTGAATCAAATTCTATTAACTGATAGAATTGTTGATTGCATGATTTTTATATTCAACAATACAGTGATAAAACTGCACAATATTCTTATGATCATTATTTTCTGCCCCTTAAACATGTTAGGGCAATAGTACATATACTTCCTCACTGAACGAGCATTCCTTTGTTGTATGTAAATTCAAATGAGCTGTCCTTATTGTTTCTTTAAATTCTTTTCCCAAAAATAATAAAAGTTATTTCAAAAAAAATACTGAAACAACATGTATACAAATTACTAAAAATATTAGGAGATGTGTTTGGTTAGAGGATTCCAACTTTGCAGTACAGATCGTGAATGAAGATATTAGAATCTTTGAACTTTTTCTGCTGTTTATTGTTCTAAAATTATCAAAGAAATAATTTAGTTTTTGTTCATCAAAATATATGAAGTAATAGTTGTTACAGAGATGAATTGTATGCAATCTTCGATAAGCTTGTCTTGTTGTATTAAGGATAAATTTTTTATCCTTAAGCTCCGAAAACTAAGACTTAAAATGTGAAAACAAGTTTTTTCAAGAATTATTGATATTTTGATTCGTTGAAAATAAGACAATTTGTTGCATTACTTAGAAACATCGTGAAACATGAGAAAATCATCAAGAGAAAGTGTTTCTATGCCTCTTTCTTGAGAATAATAGCAAATTTGCAAAAGAGATTAAGTCTTCATAACCACTGCTAAGTTTGTTATTCTTTTAACTCCGTGATTCTCTGTTCTGAAAGAAACGAAAAAAATTAAGGAAAAAATAAATAATTTTTCAGATTTAAAGATATAAAATAGATAATTACTAATAAATAATCAGATCTCCAGTCTTCAGTGATGTGTTTGCTTCATTTAGAAAGCACACTTGTTTCTTGGAGTACACTGAGGCATACTTAGGATTTAGATTAAATTTCACTCGATTTGAGTTTAATATGATCACATCAGCTATTCCTGCAATCCATGACTGTTTTTGTTCTTCATCACTACAGCGAAAGGAATATTTTTTCTTAAAGTTATCTATCTAAAGAGTGAACACATTCGAGAAGCTCTCTTTCTATGGACAATAATAAAAATTAGTTTTCAAATTAGTTTTTTTTATTGTGAAAAAAACAAACATAATCCAAAATACCTGAATGGAAACGTCAAAGTGACTAAACGATATTGTTGAGAGAGGTGAAGATTTCGATTCCTAATAGCAGAGCCTATCAGGATAAAGTGATACAATTTTCTTCTTAAACCGATCTAAGAAACCATAAACTTTTTTGTAGAGAATTTATTAAGTGAGAAGGGATGAAGAGTTTAGTGATCTTTATGATTTTTTCAGCGATGTTGAAGGAGAAGAGTAAATATGAAATATCATGTTGTCGAAAGGGGAAATTAATTAATTAGCTTGGGTAAAAGTGTTTGGTTAAATTGCAGAGCATTTATAGGAGTTATGTATCTACGAGTTGGCATTTTTACAGCTTTAATCTTTTAGTGCAGTGGTCTCTTCAAAAATAAGAGATTTTTAACAAAAAGGTGTTCTCTAAAGAAATTTTTCACTGGCTAATAAGATCTGTGCTTTTAGTTTTTAATATGATTTTTATGTTGCTTCAACAAAGGCTAGCTCTATATCTGATTTTTGCTGCAATATATAATCATCTCCCCTTTTGTTTTCTCTTTGATTATGATTTAATTTCTCACAAATCATCTTATGAGGGGAGTTTTTACATTATTGCGAGATGTTTTCGTCTACAGGTTTGTTGAAACAACTAGAACCAAAAACTTTAAATTTATTTTGAATTCGTGGATTCAACGATACAGAAAAATCCTTATGTTCAAGCTTAAATGATGAAACCACTGAATTCGTTTCGCTTTCTGTTTCTTCTTTAATATTATGAAGACTCATTTCAGATTCTACATTTTCGAAAAGAGATAGCTGAGGTGAATCTGGAGATGCTGTGAAACTTGTAGGTCCTGATGAAGTTGTTGAAAATGGGCTATGATTAAGTTTATTTGAAGAAGTTCGACGACTTGTGAAATGGCTTGATTTAAAAGAGTTCCTAGATGTTGCAGTGGTTCTCTAGGAGGAGAAATAGTAGTCACTAAGTAGTTCTTCTTAAAATTGTTTGGATCTCTTTTGGTTAAAGAGTGTACAATAAGGAAAATGATTGTTTTAAGGAGATTTTCTCTTCTGAACAGGTGCTGAATAAGACCTTTTTCTTTGTTGTTTTTTGATTGGAATTGGATTAACTGATGAAAATGAAGATGATCCTTTCGTTCTTCCCAGTAATATTGACATATCTGAGCTTAAAAATAGCGGGTGCTTGTTTCCTCTGGAGAAAAAATAACCAAAGATCACAGACAATCCAGTAGAAATGCTTAAAAACCAGTCAAAGCTTTTGATAAAATACTCAAATTTAAAGACTCTTTTAGTGAAATTTGTTATTGATTCTTGTCGATAGTCCTAAGAACACACACTGAATGTTACTGAGTCAGTATTTCAAAATAGATTTTTTCTTCGTTTTCATATTCTCGCATAAAAAATCAAATATGCAACCCTTAATTATGATTGGTTCTCTCATCACCATCCAAAGAGTCTCCTGCCTCTATTCTTACTAATACGTTAAGTAGATCGTAGGTGTTTTAATAAAAGATTATCAAGTAACCTGTTTTATAAAAGAAACTAAACCTTCTATGAGACTTAAAAATTGTATTGAAATTCATACTCAATTCAACTGAAAGAGGGAGAATGTAGTTGAATAACAATACAATAAGTTTATGGTTACAAATGAAAACAGAATAAAAGAAAATACGTACACAAAATAGAAATATTTTGGAAAGATAAAACACCCAAAGTTAGTCTCTAAACATTTAAAGAAACCTTTAAGTGACGAATTAGTTTGGTAAACGATTAAAAATTGTAAATTAAATCCTTATGTAATAAATCTAATACATTAATGAGTATTTCATTGGTTGTTAAGGAATAGGATTGATTCTTGAATTGAATTTATGTCATTTGCAATACCAATTACTTCACCCTCAATAAAACAAAAATAAGGAAAAACTTTTTAGCACCTGAAATATGCCTCTGCTACAGTTATTATTGATTAGCAAAGTTAAAAATGAACTCTCTTTACTTATTGCTCCTCCTTACAAAAAAACGCATGAGTTCTAAATTCTATCTGTCTCCTGCAACTAGAAGCATTCAAAATTGAGAAAATCAACAAACATAGGGCAAAATAAACTACTTGATAATTTGATTAAAATGCAACAATTTAACTGAATGCATTTATCTAAGTAAGCTCCTTCATTTTTAAAGAGTTTGACGGAATTTACAGAAGAAACGATTTTAGTTTATTAATAATCCAAAATGTCAAAAAGAATTGGTTTGATGAATCAATAGAAACTCCTCAATTTAAGACAATGATAACTGTTTAGTTTTTGTTTGTTTGTTTGTTTGTTTTTTTTCCATAAAAAAACAATTTAAGTTAATATTTTTATTTTCAGAATTCATATCAAGAATTCTACTCATTAGAGAGTTTATTTTCTTTCTCAGGAGAAGCATTCCTTTGATTCTCACTTTACTTCCCTGCTGGCTGCATTACAGATGACTCATTCTACTAAGATGATTGAGTGGATTGTTAATACTGTTTGAGTTTCGATGTAATCTTGAGATCAAGACTGACACTACCTTTTTTGCGCATATCAGTTGGCATATAGCTTGGACGTGTATTTAATTCTTGGTAGTTTCGGAGATCACTAGTGATTTGTTTCTCTACGCCTTCTAAGTAATAAGGGTTAAGATCGATCTCAAAGTCACCCAAGAAATTCTATTATCTTCAAGATTTTGAAAAAGAGTTAAAATAAACAAAGTTGAACATTTTCAAAAAGAAAAAACAAATAATGATGATGTGTTTGTTACTTATCCTTGACTTAATAGAGAGAGACATACATAAGCTTTGACTTTAGAAGTTCCTCTATCTTGAAAGACTCATTTATGACAGATTTAGCGAAATTCTCATAAGTCTCCGGGGTAGTTTAACGAGCCTATTTGATGCTACTTTTGATCTCCAGGAAGTATTTCTCTTCTTCTTCGTTAACAGGGAAGATGTGTTTGAATTCAATTTTAGTGAAGGACAGAACTAGCGAGACTTTTTCGTTCTTTAGTTGTTCATTAGATAAATCGAACCCATCATTTGAAGTTTCTCCCTATGTTGATTTCTTGAATTTATCATTTTCTTACGGCACATCACTCTTTTTCTTAAGCTAATGGAAACGCAGTATCTTTGCACCAAATTCTTTGTTTCGTTAATAGTCCTACTCCTATTTACGCTGACTAATCACAGGAGGTAATTTCACCATTCGATTAGCTAGATTCATATTTTCCAAATTGATTCTCTCCTCTTCTCGTTTCTTTCCTACACTGTGCAACCCTGTATTTCAACAAAATAACATCACTTTTATTAATATTATCTTGAAAACTAAACAAAAAATACTCTTTGATTATCAAAATTATCAGAGTTATACAAAATTATACATAATAAAAACTAGAAAAGCTTGAAATTTAACCAAAAAACAACTTTTATTTTAAAATTATTTAGACAGTTTTGTTCTTTGGCTAGTAAGGACATTCGTATGCTGAAATATTTGAATTTAAATATGTTTTACCAACCATGCTTGCGCTCTTCACTGATTTCACCATGCGAGACATTGTAGATTGATTTGGTTGAGCTGTTTTGGCACCAGGAGGAATAGGTGTTTTAGAGTCAATTTCACTGAGTTTTCTTAATAAGAACATATCTTACACTGCTAGAGCTCTTTTTCGTTCTTGATTCTTGAAATTAATCGCTTTCTCATGATTCTTTTTAGCTAATTCCTGCTGATTCTGAATCAACTAAGCTTTCTTTTTCACTTCAATAATAGTCTACTCCTTTGTAGATGCAATCTACTGTAATCTCTTCTCGTGATTCTACAACTCTCTTTCTTGGTTTCTCTCCAAGTAAACACGTTTCAGGATGTATGTTGGTGCCTTCATTAATCGATAACAAACGCTCCCTTTTTATCTTTGTTTTTTTATCTTTTTCTTTGTTTTTTTTTTGTTTCCCTTCAATGAACCAAAAGACTCTCGCTGGGAGAAGTTATTTTATTTATTTTTCTAATTGTGTTGAAACCTTCTGTGAAAGGGCTTATTAAAAGCATCTCTATCTTTCTCTATCTGATTTAGGTCTTGTATTTTTTATTTTATTTTCATTCAAACACATTGAAAATACAAGAATTTTCATCAAAATAATTAATAATTGATTTATCATGTATGTCTTCGTCATCCATATTATTATTAACTTCATGAATTTCATCTCCTCCTTATTCTTCTTCCATAAAGTGATTCTGTTTGAAATAAGCTTCATCTTCACTATCATTTGTTCTAGCCTATTCACTGCACTTACTAGCTATGTGATCTCTTTCAATATCACTTGATATTCTGTCATTTTCACTTTTCATGGAGAATGCATTTTCATAGACTTATTCCTGATGTGAATTACATGAAATCTAAGGAAATCTTTAATTATTAATAATTTTTCTTGATTTTCTTTTTGTAATCAGCAAAGATGAGCATGTTTCTGCATAGAACTTCTCAATAAATTTCTTTGTAGATTCTACATATTCTTCATTTTTGCTTGAAGAATTATTGTTTGCACTTCTTAAATTATAATTTTTAAGTACATTTGCAGAAGAATTAATACGACTATTTGGTATTACAGAGATAATTTCGAGATAATCATTGACATCAATAAGAATTGGATTGGGTGATAGATTCGTATTCAATGGAAAAGTTTGAACTGACACAATCACATCATAGACGACTCCATCTTTTACACTAATTTTTCGTCGCACTCCAGAATAATTTTTATTATGAAAATTAGAATACATTTTCTCTTTTACATAATCCCATCCACTGTTTTAATGTCGTATAGGGACACCAGCTTCTCGAAGTATATATTACTCAAACTCTTAAATGGAATACCCAGATAGCTTGATCGCTTACATTGAATACCCTGATTTCATCACTTCAATTGATTCGAAACCTTTTCTTCTGATAACGAAAAAAAAAATGACTTCAGGATTATTTCTAGCGAATTCAGTGACAATTTGATTTGCTCTATTAAAACTTTATTGTTTTCGAGCTTCTAAATCGATAGTTTTCCCTTCTTTTTGGATGTATTCAGATACTTTCTAGCCGTATTGCTAGCGTTGTTGAACTTTTAAGTAATAATCTTCAAGTAGAAGTGCTAATTCTATTGCTCTAGGGTGCTAGATTGTCTTAAGAGTGTAAATGACAGCTTAGAATTAACTTGAAGGTGTTGCAATAGATGCAGTTTCATATTCAATGTGAGTTTAACATAAAGAAACTTTTATGATATTTTTTAGAGCGTTTGTTGGGTTTGGAAGGAAGTCTTCGCCTTCTGCATAGTTAGACTTGAAAATATCAAGGTCAATGACGATCTCACCGACGAGATAAAATTTATGCTCAGCTTTAAGTTCTTTAATAAAACGAATAGAAGTCTGATAATTGAAGTTTTTTGAAGCCAAAGTTTGTTGATGTTGTTGTTGTTTCTTGTATTTTTTAGTAAATTCTTCTTCCTTTGCTCTGCATATCATATTGAATCCAGAGTTACTTGTGAGTCTGAATTAGAGAGAGAGGAAATATTTTAGATTTTTTTGTTTAATAATCTTTTTTGATTAATCTATTGGAGGAATTATCTTAGGGTTTCTGAACCCTCCACAATAATTGAATAACTAAATTGATCAAACGACCAACAAAAACCGGTAGATCGTGTAAGGGATAACAATAATCGGCTATATTGGGAAATATAAGACTATTTATTAATTAATTTAGGGTTCGTTTTTTGATTTAATTCCGATTTTGGGAAAGTTTAATCTTTTTTCTTATTTTTCTCTATCATTATTCTTTTCATCATCCTGTTCAAAAGTATTTGTTTTTTTCTCATTTTTAAATTAAAAAATCACACAAATATTTCTTTTTTAACTTTCTATTTTTATAATAATATGTAGATTATTTTTTTTAAAAATGTAAAAATGTTAGAAGAACAAATATTATTAAGATTTATTCAATAATAATGCTCAAAAATATTCATTTTCTCCGTTAACAATGAGAAACATAAAATTATCTCAATTCTTCCTGATTGTGATTTTTATTTTCACCAAATATTAATTGCATCCTAGCCACTATTATAAATTCATCTATTTAGGAGATAAGAGACTGACAAATCTCTCTGTAGATCAGATTAAATTTATGAGCAACTTAGATTACTTTTTCCGGAGCATATTTTTGAACGCTCGATCGAATAGTTATTTTTTTCTAGCTTCTTGCTGGCTTTCATCGTAGAATTGAGTAATGAAATCATGTGATTTCTTGGAATATTTTTGATCTTCATTTGGTTTCTTTGATTTTTAAAGTTCTTGACTTATAGATGTTTTGGATTATTCTGGCGATGATTCCAGTTATATTTTAGTCTATTGTGAAGAACAAGTATCACCTAAAGAATCATTTGAAGAGGTCTAATTATCTATTCGAATACGCTTAGATGGAAGCCCGATTTCTATTGGACTACTATCCTAACTGCAATTTCTGTCTTTTTTTCCATTTATTTGATTTTTTACAACAAATTAAACCACTTCTTTTGGCATTTCATCAATATTTAAAGCATGAATAACCAAGTAAATATTCGAATCGCTGTCTTTATCTTAGAATTCTTAAAGTGCATATATCCTTGATATTTAATTAATTGAGATGGATATATTCTGATATTTAATTGGTGTAATTTAACTTAGAGTCTTTCCTGAGAGTGCGTGAAATCTATAATCAATATTCATTTTCTGAAGTGAACGCAAAGCTAATAAAGCACCTGTTTCATCACGATTAAATGGCATGAAATTACTCCTTAGCATACTTTAACCTAAGATATTGTCATCAATACCAAAGATCTTAAGTCCATTTATATTTATCCCATAGCGAATCACAGTGAACTCTTGAGAAGTTTTGCAGAATATTTAGTAATGAAAAAATGGATTGTTTTCTTTCAAAAGAATAGAATTCGCAGCAGAAAAGTACTTCTCCAATTCAAAAGAATCAAATGAAGATTCTTATTATGTCGATTGCTGTTAGTTTATATCTTCATCTGCTTTTATCATGTTTTAATAAGTTTGAAGCTAATCTCTAAGATTAATGATATTTCTTGCATTTTCTTAGCTGTCTCCAGGATCAACTCTACCTATGGCATCAATCAGAAACTAAAAGTCTTTCAACTGAGGTTGTTAATTTATTAAATCAAACTGCAAAAGATTTTATGTTTTGACAACTCTCGAGCAACGCTTTAACCCTAAAAAAGTACTATTCTAGCAGAAAAGCATCCCTCTAGTTTAGTTTAACTCCATGTCAAAAGGGATGTCACCGTATAGTAAAAATTAAGGTACTAATGATATCTCTCTGAGAAGAGGCATTGGTTTTAGTATTTAGTGTTATTTATGGTTACTTTAGCATGACATTTACTGCTGCTGATCCTGTTCATTTTTTAATTCGAGCATAGTTTGCAAACTTCTAACTCTCAAAGATCTAAATTTTTACTATTGTTTTCAATTTTAGGGGATTGAGGGTTATTTGTTTGGTTAAGTGAAATCACACTTAAATAATCCTAGAATAATAAAATTGTTTACTAATGTGTGTTTCTCAAAAAGAATTAGTCAAAAATGATCTTGGATGTATTGATTAGGATTTGTGCTTTTTTTCTCAAAAATTGTTTAAAATCTGTGTCAATTTATTCTGGGTTTACTATGAGAACTATGATGAAACAAGCAAAAATATAAATTATTTTTATAAAAATATAATGAGAGGAACTATTTTACAATCAAAGTGAATGAAATAACAATTAAATAAGGAAATATTATTGGTTGGTTAATTTATTGTCTGTTGTGTGTTTTTGAGCAGAATAATCATTTCACAGATAAACTTGCTGCCTAACTGACCATTTTTTACGGAAAATCTCACCTGCAGGTAATATTGTTTGCGAACTGTAGAATTTGGTCTTAAATACATCTGCAAGTTATCCATATAATCGTGATTTGCTTGTTAAAGGTTCTTCTAGGTATTCTTTAGAGGTTACCTCATTTAAATCTGCTATTTTACGTTTTCCTCGATGAATCTAAGGAGTTTCATATGTCTCTGGGATGAAGAGCTTGATTTCTACAAAATCACCAAGCATTTCATCTTGAAGGGTATCGATTTTAGAATTTTAGGAACTTAGTGCGAAAATTCTTGTTTAAATTTTAGCTTTTACAGTTTTATTTGTATGAGGAACTGTCATTTAAATATATTTGACTCCTTGCTTCCGATTGTAATGGCGCTACTGCTCTCTTAGCGGAGTCATAATCGCATAAATTGATTCCTTCGCTTCATCAGAAGGTTAGTCTCCAGTATCCACGAAAGGGAGAAATTCAACAGGATGATTTCGAAGTGCAGCTAGAACATTATCTTTAGCATCAAACCCCATGAGTTCTAAATACGAATTTGACATCCCAATGCATGGAGAATCAATCCCTTGGGCATGCTTTCTAATGATTCTGAATGAAAAATAGTATTTCTCAAATTGTTTCAGGACTCGGTCAAGTTGCTTCATGATTAATGCAATTCCATCGCTATTGGGCGTGCATTTTGCATCGGCGAGATTATAACTGAAAGTTTCTTCTTTTGTGGAAAAACTCGAAGATTTAAACCTGTCATTTAAGCTAATGGCTGAAACCTATTCTTGTCTTGTATCTAGATAATTCTAATAGTCTTGCAATGTTTCAGACAGACTTATTGCTTATTTGTAACTGCTAAATTTTGAGGTAAGAATTGTAGCAATTTCTGATGGTTATCGGAGTGCTTCCTATCTAAAATCCACCCAGCCTGCGACAAATTTACGATATTTATGTATTTGGGAAAAATTAAAAAGCTGGCTGAGAGTGCTAGAACGTGAATCAATTTTCAGATTATCTAATTCTTTGAACTCTGAGAGATCAATGACAATACCTCCTTCTATCATATACTTCTCTGTTGTTTAAATATCTTTGAATTATGACCATACAATGCATTTGACTTCAACCATTTTTTCATTTTCATTTTTAACAAATTCATCTTATGCCTCACTTTCCTCTTAGCTATCACTATCTGTCACACTATGATCCTTCTCTGGAATAGATCCACTAGAGGGATCTTCTTTTACCTGAAGATCAATTTTCAATTCAGGTTTGAATTAACAGCCAGCTGCTTATTAGTTTGGAATATGAATCATGGGATTTATTTTTGCCTGTTCTCCAGAGCTAAAGCACATCTAAGTCAAAAGAACCTCATTCATTAGTTTGGTTGGCTTTTCATGTAAAATGAGACTATCCAGAATTTAAGTATTCGGAAACTAAATGAAGTTTTCTCTATTAGGTTCTTGCAAATTAAGAATTCTCTCTGAAAGAAATGCAGTTGACGATTGACTAGGTTAAATAGCATAAAATGATGGATGTTATTAGTGGAAAGGCTCCTAAAGCTGAGAAGACCAACTCGATTGTGATGGTCGTTAAGATGAAGACGATTTTTTAATGACTTGAAAGAAAGAATTCTATGAATCTTCATCATCTGTGTTGAAAAGATCTAAATTGCAGTGCATATTCTTATTCAATTAGTATTAGTCTCAAGGGTAGTATCAGTAGTTAAAATGAAACCAGAACCAACGAAATAACCAAATGATCTAATGGTCGAAAGTTTCTATCCGTTTATTCGTCAAAAGAATGGCTTACAGATGCAGTATTGAGTTGTGTTAACTTGTTAAACACACAATGCTGAAATCTGGTAATTTTCCTTCGTTTTTGGTTTTTAATTTATGATCGAAAGGCTGGACTATCTTTCCTCTTTTTTTGCAATAATATGATAAATAGCCCGAGAGAAGTAATGAGAAAAATAAAATAGAACTCGATTTGGGAAAAATAATTAAACTGTGGAAGAAGAACAACAAAACACGGATATTTCCTACATAACTGATCAAGATACTTACATACTGCATATTACTGTGATTGCTGTTAATGCATGGATCTCGTTTATGTTTCCCCAGGATTAATAATAAAAATGCACTGATAACCACTGGTTCTAACTCACGCTTATGAAGGATTCCTCGCATAGAAGCTTCTATCCATCAATAATAAATTTGTGTTAATAAGCAAAATCCAACTTAAAAAGTTACAGAGCTCAAGGATTTAAATTTGACTCTTATTTTGTTTTATTTCAAAATAAAAATCCTTTTGATTTTGATTTCTACAAGGCTTAATATCTAAATTGAGATGGTTTATCCCACAATCTACTCTAATTGGATGGTATAAACCCTGAATTGAAGAGATTCCTTGAATAATTCATTAATTTTTATTCACAAAACAAATTATCATAAAATTCATTTTTACAATGTAATGTTTCTTTGTTAAAAAAACACGCATCTAATTGAAAGACATAGTCCCACATAATTAATCAAGCCTGAAATTCCTTTGTTCCCAAGGGAGCGTGAATTAATTAAATTTCAAGAGAGAGAGCTTAGATGGGGGTGCTAAATTAATTATCTTGATTTACATATCTGGGAGATGAACAATCGAAAATTTAAGAAAAACCAGTCAGCTTAGAGAAAAAAGCCAGCGTGTCTTATCAGGGAAAAAAATTATAATTTCTTTTTTGGGTACTCTTCGTTAATTCACGCTGGTACATCAAATATGATTAATAAATCAGTTGATTCTAGAAGTGTATTCCTCGCATATCCGTGAGTTCAATCTAACATCGATCAGAGATATCAGCAGTTGCTATTTTCTAAAAATCTCAGAAGGGTTGAGTGTTTTCCTGCTGGGTAACTAAGTTGTTATTTTTGCATCTTTCAAGAATTAACCAAGCATAAAAAGATTTACAAAACCTTGTTTTTATGAAAATTACTTGATTAGTGTAGAAAATTAGATTTCATTACTAGCTTTAACTTGCTTGTCATGTTCAAGCAGAGCATTATTTTGAGAGGCTTTGTTGAGAAGAACTCTTTTATGTGTATTTATGAAACTTTAAACAGTAATTGTTTTTAGATTAATATTTTAAATCGTTGTAGATTCTTGAATACTGTAGGTTTATCCAAAAGAAGTCTTCCTATTGTTGTCTAATTCTTACATATCATTGGGATTAACACATTACTTAAACGAAGGCGTAGGAAATGGCAAGAAAGCTGCTTAAGAATTATCTAACTCTGGTGGTACCAGTGTTGTATTTTCATTTGGTGCATTTTCTGAAATATTTTTATTAGTTATTTCAAACGGAGATTTAACTTGAATTCGATATATTTCAGTGTTAATTGTGATCGCACTATCTGAAAGAGAACGTCGTTTCGTTCGTAAAGGTTGATTCGATATTCTAACTGAGTTCTATAAATTTTACTTGGATATGAGCTGATATTACGCTTTGGATATTTTAAACGTAGAATTTAAGGTCTACGCAGTTTTGATAATTGTTTCACTGGCTACATCACGAAATTAAGGCAGTTTATTCTCAGATTTGAAAGCAGAATATTCTGAAATAACGTCTTAAATCAAAGAAATATCTAAAAATTCACTTGGTTCAGAATAAAATATAGAATGGTTTTTCTCCGTTGATGCATAGCAAAGACGAACGAAAAGGGGCAAATCATTCAAGATAAAAATTAAAAGAAGCAGAGGAAGCCCTAAGACAAGCCATATAATTGCTAAAGAGATCCTAGGGAGAAATGACAAAGTTAGAGATTATTTATAGTTCGTGATGATAGCTAAGAATGTGAAAAGATAAGAAAAGGGGAGAAGGATCAATGAAACACTAGCAAATATCAAGAAGAAGATAATTCCAAGAGGTAAATAAGATAAATGAGAAGAGATGGTGTTAGCCAAATCAGGTTTTCCAAAGATCAGTAGAATCAATGTAAAGGGAGATGTAAGCAAGTTAATAGGAGGAATAGCATGGGTAATAGATCTTGTATTGAGAGAGGTTTTGCTTAGATTTAGGTGATTGCTGAGTTAAATCGCGTATTAAGCAGAGGAAAGTGTTTTAATTGCAGCAAATGTGTAGCTGAATGTCGCTATGAGAAGAGTTACTGCAATTAGATTGAAAATAGCCAAAAACAGAAGGAGAACTAACGATTAGTGTTGCGAAAGTAACTGAGTAGCTGCATCAAATTTGAAGATGGGTGCTGCAATTGTAATGAATGCTTGTAGAAGTGTATTGAAATCATTATCAAAAGTGAATGTCACATAGAAATAAGCTGTAAAGAGTACTAAGAGTAGAGACATGAGAAATAGTACAGGGATTGCTTTCTAGAAGATGGTTTGGAGGATGTGAATCATTACAGATAAACTTTCACTTAAGATACTAAATTAGAAGAAAACTTAAATGCAAACGCATATGCACAACCACAGAAGTACACTCTTGAATTCAATACTCCTTGAATCTAACTCATATTGATCATCTTGTCCTTTCAAATATTGGAGATAATCCATTCTTAGTTGCAGTATTACAATCCCAGAAAGAGCAAGTGTGCTAGAAATATAATCGATTCCTTCAAGAATAGTGAATGGCAGTTTTTAGTTTAATTTTGATTTTAAGAGTCTTAAACTTAGCCACTAAACACTTCTTGATGCTATGAGAATTAATATAATAGTAAGGGGGGCAGTTATTTGTTTGAGAATGACCATGAAAAGCAAGAATCCTTGACAATCTTCTTGAAACATGCTCTAAATGGCTGATATTCCACATGATTATGTTATCAGTCTAATTTAGCATTCTTACTTATAATTATCTTCAGTTAGATCTGAATAACTAGATATTATTGAGCTTATTTATATTACTCCACTTTAGACTTAAGCTGAAAACGAAGCACATGTTGATGTCCAAGTTGATTAATATGCTAAAGGAGGAATGTTTTGAAAGTTGAGAAGCAAATATTATGCTGAAACAGACTGAAATTCAATGTACTAGTCAACCATACGCTTGGTGAAAATGCACAGGATTATTAGGAGGATAGTTGTTAAAATCAAGTCAATAACAGATCTAAGCATGCAGGATTTTTCTAAAATGTTTTTTTGAAATCCAAAGTGAAGCGAATCAAGGTCTGTATTTGTCACATGATGCACGCCATCCCAGAAAAAGAAATTTATTTTAGATAAAATCTATTGATCAGAATTGTCAGAACTAGAAAGGGTTCTTGATTATAATAGACTCTACTGAGCATCGGCTTGTTATTCTTTTTCGATTATATTTCCGATTGCTTAGGAGACATTCTTTTGAATATCATTGCGATCTTCTTTACCTGTTGGATGAAATAATTTTTTAAATGAACATAATCAAATGCTAAAATATGAGGTAATTAGTTGTTACATGAGGCGTTTTATTTTGTAAAATACATCAATAATCTTCTAGAATCATCTTGCTCGTGGACATTGATTTCTTCGATTGGAGTCACATGAAGATCTCTGAATACTGGACCGTATTGTAGTGTAAAGCAATTCAAGAGGGAAGAACATCCCCAGAGATTTAGAGAATATTCTTTACTTGAGTTCCATTTAGCAAGAAGAGTATTTTTGATGATTGGAAGACTCAGAAATGGGAAGAAAAACTCAATATATTTTGATGTAACCTTGAGAATCGATGATTTCACAGGAAAAATGGGATGAAAGAGAAGAATATTCCAATATCTTAAATCGTTAAATTATTCAGAGAACTTGACTGCAAGGTTAAGGTATTGCAGCGCTAAATAGCTTAATTTATCTCTCAATGGAGTGAATTTAACAGCAGAAAGCACGAAAAGCATTTTAGCAATAACTAAAGAAGTTGCAAGAGGAGATATTGTGAAAATTAGGTGATTTACAATTAGGGAATTTTATTTATTCGTAGCAGTTGAAGGAATGTTAGCAGCGTTGTTGATGCTGAGACTCTTTTAATTTAACGAAATATCACTCATTTATTATGTATTTTCGATATTTGTATACTTTGTGTTTTCATTAGTCTTGAATCTACTAATTGGTTTTTCATCTGAGAGCTCATATGTTGGGGAAATAATTTTTTAAAAGAGTTAAACTAATAATTTTTACTGCTGAATTGATCTAATGTGCTTGTAGCAGCAACTCAAAATGAAAACTACATTGCTGAAATGCTCTAATTCACTGCCGAATGTAAGCAGTTGAAAGAATATTTCATCTTCGCTTAGATATTTTGCAGTTTTGTTCTTGAAAGTTAGCAATACTTCTCTTATGAAATCAAGTCTTTTTAAATTCAACGCTGTTTTTAAGGTACTTTGAGCGATTGTGAAGCTAATAGTGCTATTAGAATGCGAGATTGATTATCTTTTAAGATGTTGAAGCATCCCTCTCCATAGATGTTCATAGTTACCTTCAAGCAACAGCTCAAACATATGCACAAGCGAACATTCTCTGATTTCAATAAATATAACAATTAGATTAAAGTTATTTGGAATTTGTTAACGAAAAATGCAATGTAATTAATATATGCCCAATGATATTTTTTAGAATAAACTGAGAATTCTAAAGTATTTGCGAAGCATATTTATTTATTATTCAGTGAAAGGGGGAAGTCAATTTATTTCTTTTTCGATGTGGGGAAAAATAATTTACTTATACGAAGATGGAGTTACTTGATATTTGATCTCAGCGAACTTCTTTTGAAGTGCTGAAAAGAGTGTGTCTTTAGCGTCTTCGATTTGTTAAGACAACTGCAAACCTTCTGAGAAAGTGAGTAGCTTATCTAACGCATCTAAATGGTTGTTCAAAACGAGAAGAGAAACGGTGAGTTTATCGCAGCTCGCTAAGGTGATCGATGCTTCCTCAATGATTGCAGGCAGTACATATCCAAATTTCCGAACAGAAAGAAATCGAAATAAGCTGGAGCAGACTTCTCTTTCAGCGGGGATGAACAAGAGTAAGTCAGCAAGTTTTTCAACTCCAGAGAAGACATTTTCAGCTTTTTTTAAAAAGTAGCATAGCTCGATGGAAATACTATCTGCAAGGAGTGGTTGCTTCAGGATTTTGAGAACAAGTAGAATTGTTGTAAGAGAATTTCGTCTTTCCTCGAATGATAGATCTTGTGTGTAGAAAAGTGCAATAAGATGATCGAAATTGTCTCTAGCGTTAGGTCCAATCCCTGATTCGATCACACCCAAAACTTCATCTTTTTTTTCTTATAAAACCCAACAGTTTAGCGTTTTTTCTACATTTGCAAAGGTTTTCTCAGGGCCTAATTAGATGTCTTTCTTTTATGTTTAGTTCAAAGTGCTCTATTTAGTAAATTAGAGCTCGAAGTGTTAGTTTTTTTAGTCATTTTCTCTCATTTGTTCCTTTTTTGTTGTTGTTCTTAATTAAGTCAGTTAATAAAAGTGCTGAAAACAAAGCAAAAATATCAAATGGCTAAATTATTTTCAGATTACTTTTCTTAAAAAATCTCTTGGAAGCTGTTTTGCTTGCTCCTTAAAGAAGTCTTTCTCCACCACACTTGTAGTATAAAAGTTAATATTTTTCAAAAATAAAATAACCTCGATATCTACCTTATTTTACTAAGCAAGTCAAGGTTATTTCATAACTTTACTTTGAATTTAAAAAATAAATAATTCATCAATAGTGAATGATAATTAAAGGGAATTATTTGTTCAATTTTAGAAAGTAAAAGAGAGACAGAGAGTGACAGAGAATGCCTAATTCTGTAAGTTAGCCAATAATTGCACTTGTTTTAATTTCATATTAATTTTAGAAAATAAATCTAAGATATAATTTTGGTTTGGCTGACAACAATTTTGCTATTTTATATTATTTCTCAAGGCAAGATATTTGGACAATTCATTATGATAATCTCAGGAGTTGTAATCACGAAGGTCATATCAGTCGCGATGATGATCATTGTAATCCAAGTTGTTGGTCAATGGAAATACAGAAGAGAAACAATGCGTGCGTAATTTGAAGGACTCCTTGGTCGCGCAAATGCGTTTGTATCTGGATTACTCATGGCGAGTAGTTTAGTCTATCTATTACCTGAGAGTTATAAGTAGCACAACATGGATCAGGAGAATTAGACGATATCTGTAGTAGAAAGTGAATTTCCATGGATATTCTCAGTATTCTGTGTTAGTTTTGGCGTAGCAACAATCTTAAGTTAGTATAATACTTTCGATAAGTTCTTCAGATAGCGAGTTGTATCTGATTATCTGTCATTTGAAGAGCAATATCACAACAATTATCACGATAATAACAACAATAATATAGGAATATCCGGACTAGATCTCGAATAATCCAATGCGTATAAATCACTTCGTTTAAACTCTGATAAACTGCTAACTCGAAATCCTAAAGATTCCATTGCTTCCGCTTGGTTATCGTATGCTCCTTCACCGCTTGCTCAAGGAGGTGCTTTTAGAAATACAAATCTCTTAAATAATGATGAAGATTATCTCCCACAGCAATCGAATAATAATATCTCCAAATGCATTCCTTCAAGAGAATAGCAATAGTAAGAGTAGAATTACATTGGATATAATCCTTAGATGTTCTATTTATTCTACTGTTTTCACTCTTTCTTTGAGTGTTCAGCAATTGGATTGCAAACTGATGTTATTTCCACGACTTTGATAGGTATATCTGTGATTTTGCATAAATGGTTTGAAGTACTTTTTATTCAAATCTAGTAAAGATTGAGTATTGCAAAATATAAGAAACGACGTATCTGTGATCTTTCATAAGCTTTACTGATGATTTACACCTTAGCGAATCTATCTGGTATTGCCTTTGGATGGATATCAATTAAATTAATGTCTTATTAGGCTTAAGCGATATTTTCTAGCATAAGCGCAGGAACACTTTTTTCAATAGCAATAAATGATCTTCTGCATGCGGAGATAAATCGTGGGAATTCAAATAGAATTTCGAAGATATTTTTGTTCATTTTAAGCACTTTACTTGTTAATCTCGCTTGGTTTGCAGAGAAGTAAATGTGATAAAAGATGTAGATAGGATTGTTTATCACCTTGTAACGTTTCATTTATTTTATTTGCCAATTTTTGTATAAAATGTTTCTTTTTGTGCTGTTCTTGAGTGATGAACAGTTATAATTAGCTTTTAGTAAACTTAAAAAAACAGTTTTCTTGTTATACAAAAAATCTTACAAAACTCAAAGAATAAAAAATGAACTTTGAGTTGATAACAAGGAAAAATGGCCAGTTGAAATGAGCAGCAGAATAAAAGAATCCTCATTTAGAAAGCTTTTACAAAGATAAACTGGAAAGCAAAGAGCTTGGAATAACAAGGTTAAAACAATCTCAAAAGAAATATACTAATCCTTGAGAAGAAATTTGCATCTCAAATCCTTAATCAACCTAAACATGCACATAATTCTGCTGTGTTTCGAGCAAGAAGCACCAGAATAAGGAATTAATAAATAGTTACCTTGTGTTCCCTAATAATAGCAATATTTTCATGTAATTAATATTTAGAAGAAACAATTGAAAAAGTTTTCAACTATCATTAGAATAATAAATAGATTTTTATATCCCTATTGAGATCGAGTTCATCCAGTTCTTTTCTTTGACATCTTTATTTTTCGGTTTGTCTTTGCCTGAAAAAAGAAAAAACATTTCAACAAAAAAGGTAACATTGATAGGAAAGATCTGCTGAATTTCCTGCTTTATACCTGGCCATTTTGGGATCATCGGATATGTGCCTGGACCTGGGACAATAAGAGTACTCTTTGATTTTGATTTCTTGGCATCTTTAAAGCGCTCTTCAGTACCTAGATGATGAACAGATTCTTTTTTATTTGGTTCCTCTTGCATCTTAGAAAAGGTCTTTCCAAATGTGTCATAGTCTAAAGGGAAATCTTTTTTGTAGCTGCCTACACCTGGTAGAGTAGATTTCCCATGTTTCTTTGCTTATTCCTTATGGAAGGCTATCCATTTATTAGGATCTTTTAGATCTTTATGCAATTTTGGAAGAATCTCCTATTATTAAAAACACGCACAACATTAATAAGAATTTAAATTAACGATTAACTGAGAGTTACTCTAGGATTAAACGATCCTGGACCAGGTATCGTATTAGAAAGGAATTCATAATCTTAAAGGTAATTCATTTTATCTCCAAACCTTTCATACAAAATTATCCAACGTTAAGTCATTTCACTTTAAATAATTTTCAAAAAAGAAGAGCAACCTATTCTTACTTAATTTTTTTGGTTGCTTTTTCTACATCTGCTTTGATCTATTCTTCCGTTTTAGTGACATTATACTTTCCTGGACCAGGCACTCCTCGTCGCTTTTACTCTAAAAATATCGCTTCAATGAATGTCTCTCGCTTAGTGTCCTTCGGTCTTTTTTTCCCCTTTTCAATATCCGCTTCTGTCACCCATTTATGAGTCACATCGTATTTCTGTGGACCAGGCTTATTCTTCTGGCAGGAATACTCATCATCTAAAAAGCATCCTTTTTTGGTAATATGCTTTGAGTTTTTAATAGGTTTGCCTTTTTTCCTCATTTCTTCATATAATTTATCCTCCACAGCTTTATTGTGGTCATAGTATTTTTTCGATATCTCATATCCTTCAATACCCCAAGCTGCATGCGTTCTTGTAGCTACATTGTACATATCACGGATAGGCATGTACGCAACTTTGTTGAGAAAACTACTTAGAGTTGAAAATTTATCAAAAGTAAAAACTTACGTGATGCAGATCGTTAGGGCTTGATATTATTCTCATTGTTCATGATACTGCTGCTATTTGCTTCAAAGTTTTCCTCAGCCATCTCTGTTAATGTGTGTTTCCAATTAAAAAGTTCTGTTTTTCGATTAAACTTAAATAGATATCAAGTTGTTCTTTTTACCCTTGAAATTAATTCTCACTATTTTCAATTTTTTCTCCCTCATTTTTCAATCCAAAATGAACACTATCACTAACCTTTTAAGAACGTTTCTCTTTCTCTATTTCTTATTTTCGGAGAGGTTATTGTTTTTGTTCTTTTTTATTCCTTCATTTGCTGTTACAAACTAATTAATCTTGATTTTTATTAAAGAGACGAATTTAGTTTCCTTATGAATCTTTAAATAGTCTCGTATTGAAATATGCAAGAAAATACACATTTTAGAGAAAAATAAAGGAAATTGCAAAGTATGTGTTGTTAAATTTGAAATAAATAAAAAGATCCAATTCATTCATATTGATAGGAATGAAAAAGATCAGAAATTGTGGATAAGACCTCATGAGATAGGATTTTCAGCCTTTCTCCATTAACCTCTAAGTTTTTTATCTTCTTTTGTGGAGAAATTATAAAAATCTTTAGGATTATTAGCTTGATTAATTGGATTGGCAACTTCTTTCTTCAAAAAAGCTGAGATATTGAATTTCGAAAGCGATTCCCATTCCTTCCCAGGTTATTGCATTGAAAGTTTAGTTCTCCCTTAACCTACGTTGCTCCTCATTTTATTCACGAACTCTTCTTCTTTCTTATCTTTCAAAGGTTCTGATAAATTGAGCTGCATTCCTTAGAAGTTATGATCTTTATTTTTGAAGATGTTGATTGTATTCTATTTAAACACACTTTTTCTTTGATTTTCGTCATTGATACACAGCTTATTGTCCTCGAATGAAATGAATTCTTGTTTATTGTCTTCATTTAGTTATTTTTGCTTAACATCTGCTAATTTCAGTTAATCTAAGTTTCTAGGGAGTTCTTTCTCATCAGTATCGAAGATATTCTTTTTCAAGAGTCGTTTCAGGGGAGTACAAGAAACCGAAAAATGTTTAAGATTCGGTTTGTTATTCATGAGTTTTTCATCAATTTCAGCTCTTTTTCTAGTGTAGCCTTAGCAATTTGAAACATAAATTCCAATCAAAAATACTTCATGGACTTTCTCGAAGGTATCGTATTTATCACCTAACCCTAAATAGCAAAGGAAATCTCTATGATCAGTTATGAGTTCACGAACTCTTCTAGTGTAGGCTGTAAAATGACTAGCGAAGGTATCTGACACAAGGCTAAAAGATTGTTAAGCAATTCTGCTCAAAAACTACCTATTCGTTAGATATTTCGCTGCTTCAATTGTGAAAACAAGTAAATTATGACCTATTTTGTTCTCCTCCCAGACTGCCATCATCCGTTTTTTAAAGCATTCTTCTCCTTATTAGACTCCTTCTGCAAAGGAAGAAGAATATTTTATCATGAATTCTTCGTTATTCTCGAGAAACAGCATCTATCTTGCACTTTATTCTCTGTAGAGCAAATCTAAGAACTCTTATTAACTAAAACTAACTGAACTCGCTGATAAAACAACAAAAAACTCCCCAAAATCACCGATTACTTTCTTGTTTCTGTTGAAATCGCTGCTAGCAAACTCAAATACTTTTTTATCGAGCATTTCTTGAATTTCCGGGTATTATCTGCAGAAAGCTAAAAGAAGCTAGAACATTTGCAAGTACGCTTGGATAGCTACACTACTGATTCTGCCAGATTGAGTATCGAAGATCTTCACGAACATCTTATTAATTAGATTCGGGATGACTTCAAGTACCATAAACGGTCTGAATCCTAGCTCACTTGAAGCGCTCATAACTGCAATTGATTTCTCTATGATTTTTAGGTTTTTATGAAAAAAATGTTCGTTTAAATAGAATGGTAACCAGCAATTAAACAACTCTCCAGTTGAACTTTTAAACATACTCAATTCATGAGTTGCTTATCTCCCAGGGATGATCTTTGGAATGAAAGGTTTCTTCAATTTACTGCTGTAAATAAGCTACTCATATCCAGCGAAACTTAAAGTTTCTGTTAAAGCACATGATTGAAGTCTTCCTTAGGGATCTATTTCAATAAAGATCGGCAATCCAAATATTTCTTCAGGGTCATCTATTGGGTTAGTCATACACATGTAACAGGTGAATTGTCCACGAATAAAGTCCTAGTCGACTGATAAGTCATTTTTAGAAATTTCTTCATTTAAATTGATGTAATCAATGCGCTCCTCAAAAGATGCTAAGTTAAAGATATTATTTTCCTTATTTTCTTCACTATTTTTCTCTTGAACAATATCCTAATCCTTAGCTTTTTCAGCATCATTTCTTTGACCTAAAACTAAGTTCAAATCCTCATTCAGTGTGTCTTTAGAAAATAAAGGATACGGGGACGAGAACGAATGCTTGAATTCGTTTCCACCTACAGAAACTGTTCTTGTAAATGAATAGTTTGATTTTCTAAATTATTCTAAAATCAATGGATCGATGTCTTCTCCTGCATCTGGATCAGCTAGAAAGTTTTGAATTTGCATCAGAAGAGTCTTGAGAGTGTATGCTGGATTCCAGCCTGAGCCAATGGACATTGAACTCAACACAGCGTTACTTAAGATATCTATGCAAAAACTGACATTCCCATCCCTGTGAAGTAGATGATGGTGATGACAGTTTTCAAAGCCAGCACCCCAGAAAATATACATATTTGGAGCAGTTTAAGGATGATCTTGATTTAAATCAAGCTTACAATGGGCAATAGCTCCAGCATAAGGTCCATGCAATATTCTAATGTTCACTAAGTAACTTAGAATATCAGTAGAATCTGTTGCAATAATTCCAATTCCATCAGGAGGGTCCAATTAAAACTGAACTAACTCCTTTTGGATTCGACGGAGAGTCATAGAATGTATCTTTGACATAGTAATGTATGATTGATTGAGTGTGGAGAGTTTGAAAAAGAAAAATATTTTGATTTTAGGTGAATTTTTGCAAACTAAAAATATTCTTGCAATTCGATTAAGATGTTTCTCCCTTTTCTCATAGATTAGATTAATAAAATTAATGTCTACTTAATTAAAGTGTCTTTCTTGGTGGGTACATCTAATTTAATATTGCAGTTGTTGCGTCTCTTTTTGATTATCTTCCTGATCACAATATTTAATGAAGTGTCTATGATTCTTTAATTTTTTTCTACAATCTTTATGAATTAAACTAATATTGACTTTAACATGCATACAACAACCTGCTTGGAATCTCTATTCAAAAGATTTTAAAATAATTTTAAGTTTTTCTCATTTTCACAGCAATCCAAGCTTTTAATTTAATATTTCTTCGCATATGGTTTCCATCTTGCTTTTAATCAAATTTAATACGAAATTGTGTACATCTTTTAACATGAAAAATATCTTAATCCAAAATTTACAGACCTAATATTTCAAAAAATAAACGTTTTTTTGTCATTCATTTTAGCCTCTGCGATTGAGGAGAGCTAGAAACTGTTCCAGAGTTAATCCCTAAAGAATTATGGAACGTTGTCGCTGTCTATCTTGGTGATGATTATAGACTATGTTGAACTCCCGACGGCTTCCAAAGAGGAGGATGAAGAAGATTGCGGATAATATCAACAGTTTTCTAATCTGTTAAATCCCTAAGATCTTTTGGTTTGAGTAATAATTTTTGTTTTCGAATCTTCCAAAGAATTCTCTCATCTTTTCTCAGCAATATTACTTTATTCTTCTTCGGGGATGGTCTCCTTTTTGATTTTTATACTAATTGTTGGCCTAAAGTTGGCAATAATAGCTATCCCTGCTATTGCTATTCTTCAGATTCATTTTCATTTGGATTTAATGAAATTGCTCTCTACTATCGTTTTGCAGTTTTGCTTGATTTTATTGGCTTCACAGAAGCAGTCACTGGATTACTCTAGAGACTAATGCTGCGTCTTATTTTTCTGTTTCCAGCTTCACTGCCATTACCTCCACTTAAACTTTAGCCTTCATTCTGAAAACTTGAATTAACTTGTTACCCTCCATCTAGTATTGTCTAAGTAGTATCATCAACTTATCCATAACTTTATTAATTATTTATTTTATCTAACATTTTTCCTTCCTTTTGCTCCTTTGAAATATTTGGTAATTTCTATTTCTAACCGTTCGTAGAAACAGTCGAAAATTTCTTTTTATTTTCACTTGAATTAGATGCTTGAGAATTTCTCTTTTTATTCTAGTTTCCAATCGAAACCTTAGATCTTCTCCTATTGCTATCAACAGATGGTAGTTTTGAAGCTAACTCTCGTACAGGTGCAGTTTATTATTCATTGAAAGGTGAAGGCATGATGTTGTTAGTGCTATTCGGATTGCTAGCATATCTCCTGCCATTCATGCTATTGTTGTCTTAATAGTATTTCGAGTGCGTTAATGTCATAATAACTGATCCTTCTTCAGATAATTCTGGAGTTTAAGGCATAAAAGTTCTCTTTCCACTCTACCCTTGCTGAATCCCTCTAGGGGTTTGCATTTCTTCAGAGACAGTTCGAAATAGCTTGGAATTACTGCTACCGTGAAAGCTTCCGTTTCCAATGGAATTATTAGTATCTTTAATCTCCTTGAAGATATTGTTTCTAAAGATCCCTTTGCGGACTCTTTATCCAACGCTGTACAGCTCACCTTAGCCACATTGTACTCCATTTTCCCAATCACTATTATGCAAAAGAATGGTTAGATTAATTATAAAAATATCTTAACTTTGCACATACCCTTTGTAGTACGATGAATCAGTCCAATAAATTTCACCATATCCATGTCTCATATCATCAAAATATTAACCTTTGTAGGTATTACCAGAGGCCCATCTGAAAATACCTTATCCACAACGCTTATCATTGAGATATTCTCCTTCATAAGTATCACCTACTTCTCCTTCTTGTTTGCTTCTCCATTTTCCTTATCCATGTCTCAATCCATTTTTGAAAGATCCTTCATAAAATGCCCCATCACTCCATAAATACTATCCTAATCCTTCTGGTCTTCCGTTTGAATACTGTCCTATGTAGACATCTCCATTCTCAAAATATTCTTTTCCTTCTCCGTGCTTTAAGCAACTCTTGAACTCTCCAGTGTAAATATCACCTAAAATTTTAAAAATAAAGTGAAATTTTCAAAAATGTTTGTAAATTTCCTTGATTTTTTACCATTCACCCAACGATGAGTGCCATATCCATCAGGTTTTCCGAACTTCCATTCTCCAGTATAGCTGTCACCTTTAATCCCCATCCACTATCCATTTCCATGTTTCATTCCATTTACCCATTCCCCATCATAAATCTCTCCATTACTCCATAAGTAGGTCCCTTATCCTTCTGGTTTTCCATTCACAAAAAACCCTAGAAACGCATTTCCATTTGGATAGAGTTCAAATCCCATTCCAAATTTCACGTCATTCTACCAATCTCCTTCGAAAACTCTTCCAGAATTATAAATCATTATTCCTAAAATAAGAGTAAATTGTTTACAAAAGTATCAGAAAGATTTGAAAGCAGAAATTAGCCAAAATATCTATTAAATAATATTTTCTGTAAGAACATACCTTTTCCTGTTTTGTTTCCATTTTGAACGTCCCCAAAATATATCGATTTCTTGTACTATTTTACTCTCAGATGTGGGCTAGCTAGGAGTTTTTCTTTAGAGATAACTTCCTTTGCCATGACTTTGTAGTTCTAAAAATATTCTTCTAATTTCTCTCCTTCCATAGGATCCTCAAGATCTCTTTTGATTTTCTCTGCTTTATCCTTTCTCCTTTCTCCAGCATTCTCCAATCCATTTCCTTTTTATCCTTCCATCATCATAACAAAATGACCCATTTTTTATTTAAGTCCTTCAACAACCTTCCTACTTTAACCCATTTACTATGCTTTCTCTTAAGTCAATTCAACATTCTCATATTCTCGTTGAGATAACATCTTCTTTTCATTTTCTTTTACACTCGAAAAGCTTCGTTGTTTGTGTTAAACTAAACCTTTAGCTGGAATCAATCGAGAAGATGAAGGTATCTATAATTCTCCTTTACAACAAAAAAACAATAATATTTTCAAAGCACATCTCTCATAAATATCCCATACTCGAACTCTGCTCGTTTTATTCTAGATTAGTTTATTTTAGCATTGCATTCAGAGGATTTACTCTTTAACTACTTGATCTTCTACTAGAAAAAGTATCATTTATCAAGTTCCCTCCAGCGTTTAGCTCCAATGGAAGTATCAGGCTTTTTCTAATCTCACAACAACAAAAAGTGTTTAACCTCAAAGATAAATCCTCAATTTTAGCAGAATCTTACTGCTGATTCGCATTTGTTTTCCTGCTATATACTTTAGAAGGGATCCGCTGTGAATATTTACCATCTTTTTACTCCATATGTTTTATGTTTTTGTTCTTAGTTTTGTTTTGAAATTATTTCTTTAATTGAATATCTAATCTTATTTGACAATTTTCCTTTGAATAATTATCAAATTGACCAACAACAATCCCCGCAAACTGGGTTTAATGGTTATCTTTTCGTTTTTTCTTTCTAATATAAGAACCTTTAACTGAAAAATAATTACCAAATCAAAAATGAATACTTTGACTTATCAATTATCCTAAAAGTAAAACCAACTGTAATGATAAAAATGATCAGCTTTCAGCTTAACAAAATGAAGAGAAAAATAAAACTTAATCTTTTAATTACATTTTTAGGAACAAAAACATTTAAATTAATTAATCAATTAAGAGGCAAATAAATACTGAGAATGCTCTCTTACTATTAAATATTACTGAAAGATGAATACTACATTTATCTCCAGAATTATTAACAAAAAAATAGAAACAAAAAGGCACTGTTATGTTTTATTTTTTTGAATAAACATCTCACCTGCCAATTTCCAAATAAATCAAATCCTTAATTATCTCTTAACAACGCAAGATAAAAACAAGATTTTCCTTAAAATAAACTACTTAAAATAGCGCAATAAAAAAACCATAAATGAATCTAGAAAGCAATTCAACTTTAGCATTAGTGTGCTGCGATAAAGGTGGAAGCCACTAAGGAGAGACCATCATTTGTGTATGTCTAAATCCTATTTGCAGAGAAGATTGTCTGTGCTGTGCTGTCTGCAAAACAACAAGACACGCTAATCACTCAGTATTTCCCATCCAAACACTGTTCGATGATTTAGAGTTTAAAACGAGAAAATTAGAGCGTAAAAGTGAACTCGTTGTGATGAGTGAAATCGAAAGTGCTCTTGCAAGTTCCTCACAAGGACTGAAGAGTCTTTGGAAATATATCGAAGCTAAATTTACGAAAATGGAGGTAAAAATGACATAATTTTTTGTGGGTGTGAAAAAAGAAACAGCAGCTCATTTTAGATCGCGAGCAGTATGGACAAGTGAAATCGAGAGGGTGAGGTTTGAAAATGATAAAAATAGACTTCAAGATAAAATGATTGATATTCTCAATAATATCACTCTCGGCGAAGGCAAGGTTCAGAAAATAAACGAAGATTTCTTTGGCTCAACCAGCACTGAGCCGATTGAAGCGTTCACGTAAAGTTTCCTTGAAACACTTAAGAATATTCATACTTCCGTTAGCTCGTAATATGCGAAAATGTACAATCCTCTATCCTAACCGTAGCATCTTATCAAGGACTACTTTGTGAGTGATAACTAATCAAACTCGGGCAATAACAATGGCAATAATTTTGAAAGAAATCTTCCAGAAAATGGATCTCTTTCGAATAAAAGTAATCGTTTAGCCTCATCTTCGTCTCGAAATTAGCTTAATTCTCAATAATAAGCTTCAAGTTATTAGTCGTCATCACAATAGCAATTCTAGAATTAGTTCTCATAATAATCTTCTTATAGATACAATGAACCATAACTTTATCCAACAGCGAATTAGCCTCAAAGAGGGCAAATAGAAGTAGCAGAAAATGGTAATCCCAAGGCAATCCCTTTTTCACTGCTTACTTCCACTGTTTCTTAGTCAATTCCTAACCTTTCTCAGCTGCAATAAACTTAAGTTGAACTCTAAAAACAAATTGCCTATCAGTAATAGCTGCTGTAATAGCTCTAAACCCAAAGTGTTTAGTCCTAACCTAGTACGAATGCAAAATTACTACAACCTCCAGCTGCTGCATCTTCTAAATATCCATTTTTCAACTCTGAAGACGCTAAAAGCAATTTATCCAGAATGCATTCACCTTCACCACCAACAAGGCTCATGTATTACTCAAGTCTCTTCTAGGCTCACTTGCAAGCAAAACAAAATCCCTTTGGAACACTCTCAACCCAAAAAAGTTCAATTAAACTTCCTCAATAATCGAATTCAGAAAATGCAACATAATTCTAGCAGAATAGCAGTTTTGGACCAACATAAACCCATTCGAACAGAAATGAAAGCCATGATGACAGCGAAAGATAACCGAATTTCGGGTTAGCGAACAATACTTACACAGATAGAAGTAATAATAATGAAAACAATAATAATCAATTCAATAGATTCTCTCCTGAACAGGACATCAATACAAGTGATTTTGAGAATAAACGCTTGAAGGAGGTTCCTAAAAGCAGTGAGCGAAAAATAAAATTCTAATTTAGCAAGGATTTGAAGCATTCTACAATCGAATGTGAAGAAGGCTAGCGTAGAATCCGTGGAGCATGTGATACAAGTGAGAGTAGGCTTGCATTAGCGACTCCTTCTGTGGAAACTAAGCCGATCAAGGAGTTCTAATGGGCTTTTAAGATTGTTAACTGCAATTCATTGGCATACTCTAGTCCACTGGCAATAGGTCTTTGTTTGAAAAAATAATCGGAATCAACTCAATTTAAGTTCTAAGGTGATGACAATGCTTCGAATTCCTTAATGAGCAGGACAACCACAATCAGCAGGTACAAAATATATCCATTTAAGCAAGAAATTAACATGTTTTTTTAAATAGGATATCTCTTCGAAATGCAACTTCAATCTCAGGTTTTAGAGATGCAAATGCTTCCATAGGTTTCTCGAAATTTGAATAAGCTAACCATGGATGTTATCTTCTGACTTCGACTGGGTTTATTAGAAATTAATCAGATTCAAATTAAGATATGAAGAGAGTGCAGGTTAGATTTGATAAAGGAGATCTCCTGACTTGCCATTTCAACCCGTTTAGAAAATATCTCAAAATTAAAAACACATCTTCAGGAGAGTTCTGCATGATTAATATTGAACTGTCTGCAGGAGATGCCCTTTATCCATGTGTTAGACTCTCTTACTCATAAGATCTGGTTGAAATCTAAGAGTTATCAGAGTGAAAAGAAATAAAATAACAAAATGGTGTAATATGAGATAAAATCTCAATTTTTTTAAGTTTATTATTTGTAATTAACTTGCTATTTTTGAAATTCGAAGATATTTTTGAGATTAATTTTAGTTCATGTTATTTGGAGAGGGGAGATAAAAGGGTAAAGATAATATTTTTAATAATTACCTGTAGCTTTTTTTCTTTTTTGTTGTTATTTTTGTGATTGAAAAGTAAAGCTTAAGATTTATTTCAGTACATACAATAAAAAGTCAATAAATGAAACATACTTTTTAATCAATCTTCGGAATGGTCTGTTTGATCTGTTTGAACTCCTTGATGATCTTTAGCAGTGTAAAGTATCACTAAAATCTCCTTTGATCCCATTGATTCACAGTCAAATTAATTGAAGTCATTTTTGAGTTTTCAAAATGCCAATCACCTTAAATATTTCTATCTATTCTAACTTTCCCTCAAAGGAAATATCAGAGAAAGTAAACAAGGTCAATGATTGGGAGAAGAGAGAACATACTAATGAGGACTTAACTTTTCAGTTTAAATGCTGGGGAGACTAGAATAGTTTGCCAAGTATTTGATTTATCAATACAAATATTTGAAGAAATCGAAGAAAAATAATAGACAAAA
>Ga0302271_10000437_pt1 | contig 40858 bp, 22 predicted proteins | sample III_Bog_N1_1_FD_198767 | JGI IMG/M metagenome (GOLD analysis project Ga0302271, IMG submission 198767) | Peat permafrost microbial communities from Stordalen Mire near Abisko, Sweden - III_Bog_N1_1 | ecosystem: Environmental > Terrestrial > Soil > Wetlands > Peat | place: Sweden: Abisko...
CTCCTATCTCTCCAATTTAGTTCCTGCTTAGATTTATGGTTAGGCTTGATAAACTGAAAAGATTCATTAAGGGAGATAACAGAGATTAAGCTCCTTTCTCTCTAATTTAGTTTCTGAAAAGATTTAGGTTTAGGTTTGATAGATTGAGGAGATTTACTAAGGGAGATAACAGAGATTAAGCTCCTTCATCTCCAATTTAGTTGTTTTTTAGATTTAGGGTCAGGCTCGATAAGTTGAGGAGATTGGCTATGGGAGATAACAGAGATTACGCTCCTATAGCTCCTATTTAGTTTTAATCTAGATTTATGGTTAGACTTGATAGATAAATATGATTCTCTAAGGGAGATAACAGAGATTAAGCTCCAATATCTCCAATTTCGTGAATATTAAGCTTTAGGATTAGACTTGATAGATTGTGGAGATTCACTAAGGGAGATAACAGAGATTACGCTCCTAAATCTCCAATTTAGTTTTCATCTAGATTTAGGATTAGACTTGATAGATTGTGAAGATTCGCTAAGGGAGATAGCAGTGATTAAGCTCCTACATCTCGAATTTAGTTGTTATTTAGATCTAGGGCTAGGCTTGATAGATTGAGGAGACAAGCTAAGGGAAATAACAGAGATTATGCTCCTATAGCTCCTATATAATTTCCAGAGAAGTTGAGTGACACACTCGATAGATTGAGTAGTCTAGTTAGGGGAGATATCAGAGATTTAGCTCCAAAAGATAAAATAGAACTATTAGTAAAACTAAGTGAGATTCTTGATAGATTGAGGAGATTACTGATTAAATTTAAAAGAGATTTTGCCTCAGTTTCCCCACTACAAACATTATTTAGATTGAGAAAAGCACTGTAAATACTGGCAAATCTCATGGGAGATTATTTAAAATCATCTAATGCCTTACGATCCTTGATAGTTAACATAATTTGCTATTGAACATTATTCTCTTCTAAATCCTTAGAAGAAATTTTGGAATTTTCCTTCCAAAATGCGGCGCATTTCTCATTCAACTTCCTAAGAGATTTTCTTTCTTATGGCTAAAACATAAGGAGCTGTTTAGCAACTCCTTTAAAATCTGCTTTTGTCCTTAACTGAGGTTTCATATCCAACCAGATCTCTGTTGATCCTCGAGGAACTGAGAACAACTCTTGAGCTAATTGCTTCTCTGAACAGACAAGCTAGTTGTCAATGAGAAAGATGCATAGACCTACTGAGAAGCTATCAGTCAAGTATGTAGATATATCTGGATTTTCCCATCTCTCTGGTGCAAAATACAAGGGAGATTCCCTGTTATGCCTCTGGAAAAAACAATTCACAGGTGATTTATATTTCCTCTCAAATAGTTGATTTTCTAAAACTGACAATTTTTCAAAGTTATCTTGCAACTGAACCGCATGACTGAAGTTCCCCAACTTAACAACGGATTATCCTGACTCACTTTCTGCGATTAAAAAACTGTCTAGCTTGATATTTCTGTGGAGTATTCGATTCTCATGAAGGAAACCAACAGAATCAATGATTTGATGGGTTAAAAGATTCTTTTATTCATCTGAGTATTCTCCATACATTCTCTGCAATTCAAGGTAATGGATAAGTGAAAACTTACATCTCTCCAGCTCATAAACTACAAACTCATTGCCATTAGCATCCTTGAAGAACTTGCTCCCGTAGAATTGTACAATGTTAGGTGTCTAACAGATCCTCATAATGCCTATTTCTCTGATGGTTTCTGCTTTGTTGGTGCACAGCGAAAGTTTGAGAGCAGTTTTCCTTTTTTCCTTGAGGTTTTCTACTCCGAAGAAGACTCCACCAACTCCAACTCCAAGGACATCAAAAACTTCTCCAAACTCTTTCCACTCTAGCATGATGTTCAATGCACTCTTAAGTAAATCCGAAGTTAACTAGGTTTTCCTTTATCCCTTATCATTAAACCAACTGGCTGTGTTATTGAGTTTGCGGTGTTTACTCATTTATGATACGAGAAAATCAAGCATGACCCTTTTAGAAGGTATTGGCAGACGGAGAGCGTCGATTTGGTTCTTCAAAACAACTGAAAATAAGGGTATTTTTAAAGCTCCTGTTTGTTTCTAAAGAAGCAATAGCAACATTGAGCGAGCGCTCTCACTATTTTCCCTTGAGTTTCTCAACAACTAATATGCTATTTTGTGAAACAGAGTACTCAGATTGAGCTGGTGGATTTCAAGCATGTTTGTTAATTAAGTTTAAGCAAACTAAGAATTAGAGACTGTCGAGATATCATAATTAATGCCAATATTATCCAACTGAAGGAGGACCTTCCCCAAGGAAATAAGATCTTATTCGAGGCAGTCTCTTTGAATCTCAGCGATACAGCGCATGATTTTCAGAGATTCATTTCCGCATACCGGATTCGCTGGGTTTCTGAGGTTAGTAGGAGATATAAACTGAAAATTGCACAATTTCAGTAGAACCGGATAGTCTTAGCTTGATGAAACTAAGAAGTGTTGTGTTGTGATATTTCCATGGGCTATTTGCTTTTGATGCAGCAGATTCACAGCATCAAGCATTTAAATCGCTAACAATTCCTTAAACTCTTCAGTAGGATGATCCTTATTTTACTGTGAATAATGCCAAATGGCATCGTGTAAGCTTTCTTGACACATCTCCATTTGCTACACAAAATAGACCTTCTGAGCAGTATTTAAATTCTCACTTTAACTCTGTTTAACACTTTCAACCATTTCTGTGAGGAAGAATTACTTCTAAATATCCATAAAGTAATCGCTCGAAGGAAGTTATTTCCGCATGGCATACTCTCTCTCCATTGATTAAATCTAGCAATCTGTGTGATCAGTGCATTCAAGTACTTTCAGTGCCACCTCTGCAATCCCATTCTTTTTAGCTCTGAGCACTAGCGCGAAAGGCCCGTTTGCTTTGTAGCTGATATCAGAATATTCTGTTTGCTAGGTTGCAAGCAAGGCTAGCAACTTCTCTATGGACTGAAGGCTAAAGCAGCAATTTTTGGTTTCACTTGCAATTTTATGAGAGAGTGCACTCATTTTCAGAAAATATTGTTGGCTTAATTGTCAATCAGATTATTATCAACGAATTGTTTTGTTTGAGGGAAAAATAAATAATCTTGGAGAATAATTTCAAAAAATTTAGATTTTCTAGCCAGGGCATAATTTCTGGCAAAGATATTGTTGAGACATTAAGAAAACTCTCAAAACAAAAATAACATCAAACAACTTTATTATTTCACTTTGTTTTCTCAAAAAAAATTTATCTGCGAAAGTAGCAACTGGGAATTCCTAGTTCACGATGTTATCAACATTAGTTTTCATTGGTGCATATTTTCAGTGGCCATTTCTGAACAAAGATCAAAATCACTCCCTGACATTTTCTGTTTTTTTTCTTCTTCCAAATTAAACAATAAAAGTAGCATCAGAAATCTTTTTTCTTGTTTCAGTCTATTCAGTTTTCAATGTATGTACATGAATTTTTGAAGATATCAGTTTATCCTCCAATAGAATCATCGATTCCTGCAAATAATAAATTTTATGCTGTACAATATCAGATACATCTTAAATAATAAAATCTTCATATTATTAATAATAATACAACAATTAATAAAATCTTAAATTTTCAAGCTAAAAAAGGAAAGAAACCTATCAAGTAAAATGAATCAAATAGAGACTTTAAGTAAGCTGATTATCATAATCCTAATTGATTTCTATTGCTTAGCTATTTTGAGTCTCAGGTAAATTCCATATTTGATTATCTTTATGTTTTTGCATCTTTGTTGAGGGATTTGCATTTTTTAACAGTATTATTGGATACAAGAAACTGGGCAGCGCCACATAGGGATACTACAACATGGTAAGTAACTTCAAAGAGTCATTCATTGTGGATATAACTTCAGGTAGTAGTGGATGCTCTGAAGGCTATACCTCAATTTCTAATTGAGATTGGTAAGGGACGAAAGATGGCTGTGACTGTAAGCCTTCTACTTATCCTGCAAAATTCTCTTATTTGATTGAGGAGGCTTGTAATTCGACTTAAATCCATCATGGATGTCAGAATTTAGTGTCAGTTTCTCCCAGAAAATTCAGTTTCTTTGGTAAAAAAAAACAAACATTTTGCTTTTATGTAGAATAAAGTCATTTTATTCGATTTTTACCTATTTAATTAAATTGTCTTTTACTATTTTATCAACATAGGTCTTACAGAGTAAAAGAAGCTTAATATTTGCACAAAAAGAGCTGAGGGTTCTCAGACATTTTACAAGAAAGCTGTTGATCAAGTTGGGAAATGCTCTCTCAAGCAAAAAACATGCGTCAATCCAGCGAAACCAGAGACTGTCATCTGTGTAGATCGAGAATAACCTTGTCCAGTGTATTAAATCATCCTTCTGCAAATACCAGACTCAGTTGCATACCCACCTTCAGAATGAACTTCCCAGATTCTTCCTAATAGTGAGCGATACCTCTATTTCAACGAAAAAGGAACCACCGCCTCAACACTTCCTACTAGTGAACTCAGATTCACACAAGGTAATGGAGTTTGCTCTTATAACAATAAACAAGTGAACATATTACTCAAAGGAATCAATATTTTTAATAAATTTTTTTTTCTAAAAATCAAGAGAGGCTTCCCAACGGGATGGACTAGGATTATATTTTAATGAATGACAAAAGATAATACTGCTCAACTAGTGACTCCACATTCCTTGAAATGTCCATCTCTGTTCCTGAGAATATCTACTATCAACTGAACCTCCCTCCAGCAGATTTTACTAAACTTCAAGCACAACCAGGTAATCTTGCTGGAGTTTCTGTCTTTCCCTTCAAAGCCTACCGCAGACCATTCATAAATTGGAATATCTCCGTAAGATCCAAAGTAATAAAATGTTTATGTGAATATCCTTTACATCTTATTAATTTTCGCTTTTAAAAGCTAAAAGAATTTATTGATTGTGAAGATGGATTAAAAGAAATTTTAATTGCTCAAACTGCTTATTGTATTGTTAATTTCTTTGTCAACATACTAATAATACCCCTCTCTATCGCATTAGTTGAAGAACTCTTAGGATGTTACATATTTACCTCCTATTTTCGATTAAGAAAAGACAGCAAAGTACACTTCTTCTCTTTTATCAGAATCACCCTCTGCACAAAAATCTTTCAAATCCCAGTAAAATATGATTTATTTGTCTCTTTTCCATTTTGTAACACCATTTTCCCATCTAGTTCTTGCTCTGGGCGTTCATCCTATCAGCCCAAAATAAAGATCTTCTGAGAAGCATTGCTGATTCAGCTCCATCTGATGAGATCTACAACAGAAAAATATCAACTCTTTCAGCTGCTGTTGAGGAATACATCTACTTTCATCAATAGTTATCTTTGGAATCATAATTCTTCTAGATATCTTTGTAGTCCTTGTTATTATCTCATCATTAGATTCAAATTTATCATTAAAGTGCACAATTAAGGCATTCCCTATTATCCATAACTTAACGGCCTTAATGATTATGCTCAAGGCTCCTCCCAGTGATGGAGCAAAAAAAAATGAATCTCATAATATCAAAGAGAATCTTCAAGCTCCTCACCAGACTACATTCCATGAATAAAACCAACAAACTTCATTTATTTCCGAAAAATAGCATGATAATCCAAAATACTATTCACTACTTTTTGAAGCACAAACATCATTAAGCATCTCCATTTAACAACAAGAGCAATTCAAACAATTTAAGATGAAGATCTTTTGACTAATCTCATCAAAAAAAACCACTTAAAAAATGTCAGCTAGAAGACTACATAAACCTACTTCATTTGCAAGAAAACTGAAAATTAGTTAAACTAATAAGGATGAAAACACCAATCAATCTGATTTTCAAAGATACTAAATACGTTTGACAATAAACTCTCTCTCTCTCTCTTTCATTATCTCTGTTTCTTGTAGTATCTTTTTTGCTTAAAAGGCCAAAATAAAAATGTTTGCTTAAGTTAAGTTGTTAAATAGTTAGGAGAGCTTCTAATATTAAAGTATTATTTTAATATTGTTAATCATGTCAAATAATATTTCGTAAACTGAGAAGTTATTGCATTTAGAGATACTTAAAAAGATGATTATCCTTATGAAATAAAAAATTTGATATTTTAAAAAGATGCCAACAAATAGTGAAAATTGCAATTATTATTTAATTATATTTTGAAAAATGACCTAAATTTACTGAATCTAAGAGAGTAGGGGGAGGATCCGATGAAATCTTAATGCTCTTCAAAGTATTGTGTGATTTTCATAAACAAAAGTTTTAATCATAAATTAATAAAAAAAAAATTTGAAAATTCAAGCAGAAAAAATAATAAATCAATAAGCCTATTCTCAGAATGAAGCTTATCAAAACTATAGGCATAACAATTTACATAATCATGATGCATTTTTATTCCTTGACAGTATTAGTTCTCAGGTATGTTTATCCTTAATCATCTCTTTGTTATTTTGCTTTTTTGCTAAGGATTTTTGTTTTTAAACAGTATTTTAGGATATAACACACTGGACGATGCCACATAGGAATATTACAACATGGCAAGTAACTTTAAAGAGTCATTTATTGTAGATATTACTTCGGGGAGTAGCGAATGCGCTGAAGGTTATACCGCAATTTCTAATTGGGATTGGGAAGGGACGAAAGATGGTTGTGACTGTCAACCGTCAAGCTATTCTAGTAGCTATTAAAAAATATTTGAGAAAGCATGTAATTCAACACAAATCGATAAAGGATGCAATAGTGTTGTGTCTATTCCTTCTAGATAATTGAATTTCTTTGGTAAAATTTTTTATTATGAGTTGTTTCTCAAGTTAAAACAAAGCAAACAATTTGACTTTTATCTAAAAAAAATCTCCTTGTATGAAACTCCCCTTACCCCCCTTTAATTAAATACTCTTTTACGCTTTATCATCACAGGGTCTTCTGCTTTATAGAAGCTTAATATTTGTGTGAAAAGAGCTGATGATTCTCAGGCATTCTACAAGATAGCTGCTGATCAAACAGGGAGATGCTCTTTCAAATAAAAAACTTGTGGAAATTTCGCGAAGCCATGGACAATCATATGTGTAGATCAAGCGTAGCCCTGTCCAGTGTATCAAATAGTCCTTCTGCAAGCACCAGATGCAGTTACATACCCACCTTCAGAATGGACTTCTCAGATTCTACCCAGCAGTGGGGGATATCTGTATTTCAATCAAAAAGGCACATCTGCCTCCACACTTCCTACCAGTGAACTCAGATTCACACAAGGTGACGGGGTCTGCCCTTATGACAATAATGCAAGTAAACATAATATTATTCATATGAATCAATAATCATTAAATTGTCTTTTGATTAATAAATCAAGAGAGACTTCCCAATGGAGTAGATAAGGATTACATTTTAATGAATAGCAAACGAGAATACTGTTCGGTAACGGACTCCACATTCATTGAAATGTCCATCTCTGTGCCTGAGAACATCTACTATCAGCTGAACCTTCCCCCTGCAGATTTCACTAAACTCCAAGCACAACCAGGTAATCCTGCTGGAGCCTCTGTCTTTCCCTTCAAAGCCTATCGCAGACCATTCATAAATTGGGATATTTCCTAAAGATCCAAAGTAACTAAATTTTTATGCTAACATCCTTTATTTTTTCTTAATTATCACTTTGAAAAGCTGAAAGAATTTATTGATAGTGAAGACAGCATAAAAGAACTAAAAATTGCTGAAGGTGTCTATGTTATTGTCAATTTGGTTGTCTGTGTACTGATAACACCTATGTCAATCACATAATTTATTGCACTCTGTGGATATAAAACATCTTGTATAGATGGAACATCCAAAATTGAAAGAAACAGTGGCATCGCCGGCCAATAATGCATCATCTTCTGTTTCAAAGTCATACAGATACCAGTAAGATATTATTTATTCTTCTCTTATTTCCTTATTGTAGTACCTTTTCCCATCTAGTTCTTGCTATGGGCGTTCATCCTATCAGCACAAAAGAAGAATCTTCTGAGAAGCATCGCTGATGCAGCTCCATCCGATGAGATCTACAACAGACAAATATCAACCCTTGCAACAAGCGTTGAAAAGGACATCTACTTTTATAATATCATCGCAATTATCATCTTTGGAATCATAATTTTTTTAGATATCTTAACAGTCCTTACTTATTGTTTCCTCAAAAAAGATGCTAACAATAATAAAGTATAAGCTGAGATCATTCCTTAGACTCCATAGCTTGTCGGCCTTACGGACTATGCACAAGCTCCTCCCATTGATGAAGCAAAATAAAAATATGAAACTCCTAATCTTCAAGGAACTCTACAGGTTGCTTAGAACACTTCATTCCATCAATAAAACCAATAAACTCCTTTTATTTTGGAAAAACAGCAAGATAATCCTGAGTATAATAATTCACTGAATAAAGAAGTAAAACAGCATTAACAATCTTAATTTTTACAGTAAGAGTAGGTAAAACAATGTCAACCTTAATATAAAGGTCCTCCTTCAGCTGCTATTATAGGATAAGAATAATCTCATGAAGAACTAAATTCTTAATAAATTAATTCTTCTGATTTAGAAGACTACATAAACCCACTTCCTCAGTGATATTAAAAGCTTATAATAATGAAATTGTTTTAAAACAATCACTCTTGATTATCCCTCAAATAATTTTACACTAAGCCCAGCAAAAATCCCTTTTGTTTTTCTTTTTGAGCAGTGAAAACAATAAAATCTCTCTCTCTCTCTTTATTTGTTTGTTGTAGTCTTCTTCACAATTCACCTACTTGAATGAAAGATATTCATTTTCTTTATCAATATGTACTTAGTAAGAAAAATTAATTTATCCTTAAATTATCTTTTTTAAAACCTAATAGCTTTTCCTCATTAACAGTTTAAGGCAAACTATTATCTAGTGAGAAAAAAATCAGTCCATAATAGTTACTTGCCATTTTGTTTTTATTTTGTTAAAAAGAAAATAATAAGAAAGTCCTATTTGATTATTTTGTAGAAAGCAAATTGTTGCATATGCAAAATATGAGGTTGAGGAGGAGGTAAGAAAGAATGAAGAATTATTCCATTAAACTAAAACTGAAAAAATACAACTCATTTATTCATTTCAAAGAAGAAAAAACTATTGTTTCTTCCTTCAATATTATTATTTTTATTTGGGCTATTTGCTGAAGAAACCTCCCTTGTTTTCTCGGAGCTGCTGGATTGGACCACATTCGACGATTTTTCCTTTTTCCATTACAACAACCCGATCAAACTGATCAATGTTTTCTAGACGGTGAGTGATCACAAGCAGGGTTTTATCCTCAGCGAACTTGAAGATTTGCTGGTGCAACAAAGCGTTAGTGTTGGGATCAATATTGGAGGAAGCTTCGTCGAGACATATGATGTCAGTATTACGCAGAATTACTCGCAGGAAGTTTACTATCTGCCTCTCACCACTTGACAAGTTACCTCCCCCATTGTCGATCTCTAAATCCAAATCATTTTAGACTGAGTTGATAGATGGGGAATTAAACTTAGATTCTTCGTCTTCTTCTTTATCTTTATTTAATGCTGGTTTTATGCTGCTTTATCTATGTTTGTTCTTGATAAATAATTTGGTAGCATTGATCTTTGTTTCTACTACAATTTTGGGAATTTTTCCTTCGGGATCCAGGTTTCGTAGAAGGGACTCGTTGTAGAGGAAGCCAAATTAAGGAATGATCGACATTTGCTCTCTCAGCTGTCTTAGAGAATACTGCTTGATGTTTTGTTCATGGACGAAAATAGAGCCGAACTGGATTGGATACATCCCAAAGAGGGTGTTCAATATGGACGTCTTTCCTGAGCCTGTCCTGCCACAAAAAGCTATTTTTTCACCTTTCCTAATCTTGAGACTAAAATCCTTCAATGCAAACTCAACTTTCTCTGAAGTTTTTGTCAATTATTTGTCAACTTAATCCTCATAAGTAATGTAAACATTTTCAAATTCAATTGAATATTGAATGTGTTCACTATCTTCTTTTTGAGCTTCAAAATAATTATTCTTCTTTTAATCAGGTTACTATTCTTCTAGATTTTCTTATTCATTCTCAAAATACTAGTTTAGCCTTTCCACTGAAATGATGTTTTCCTCTAATTAGCAGTAGAAAATCATCGAATCTGTAAAATGTTCAGAAAGAAGTATGGAATAAGTTAAGCACATTGCAATCGATGTGAAATCTATCGAACTATCAAATAAGATAAATCCAACATTTGCGAGAGCTACACAAGTAACTATGATATTGCTAATTAGCATGAGCCTTGTAGTCATCCAAACTTAGATAGCAGATATGAGAAAGGAGGAGTTTATGCTCTCATTGAGCTTCCCCAGGAACTCTTCCAGGATGTATTTTTCTTTTTTGAATGATCTTATTAGAACAACTCCATTACAAGCCTCATCGATAACACTTAGCACTTTCCCAGAATTCACAGAGTTCAATCTCTTAACTTCTCTATTCGAAATCCTAAATATCTTCTGAACGATATAAATCATCCATAGAGCTGCCACTACGAATAACAGCATATGCGGAAATTAAATCACAATTCCAATAAGATACCTTAATATTCAACAAAATATTATTTCCTTAAACAAATCTCCAAAAAAAACTTAAATTACCCAATTGAGAATATCACTCTCTCCAAAAAAAAACTGCAAACATACGGGAGCATTTCATCTAATGCTAGGATATCTTGTGATACCCTACTGACTATCCTCCCCTTAGCTGTTGTATCGAAAAACTTCATTTTACTAAATAATAATCTTTCATGGAATTTTAAAACTATTTTTTTATTGCTGATAATAGCACACAACCAATACAAGATGTTCTTCAAGATACTTATCCCAACAGTTATTCCTATCAACAAGGAGAACGTAGAACCAAAAGAATTGTAGATACTGTTGATATTCTCGAAAATTCCATGTTGAGGACGGATCTAATCTCTCAACCAGAAATCTACTGTCATCTAGCTGATCTGCATAAAGCAACTGCAAATTACAAATCCAAGAAGTAGTCCCCAAGTCATTGCCTCAAAGTAAGTCACAAACGTCTAAGCTTGGATTTCTCCTTTTTCCCTAATTTCACATAATTTTTCTTCGTTGCTTTCAGAGTATTGAGACTGTTTTAAAAAAAAATATTGAAAATACAAATATTTGTTCCCCACATCCAACATCTGACATTTTTTTCAGAAAGTTGAGATAAGTGGCAGAAGTTGGATGCGAAACCTAGTATGTAAATTCTTTTTTACATTTGACGAGAGCTATGAGCCATCCTGATCTTTGATTTTATCACTAGATGGTTCTTGAGGCTCGCTTTCGTTGAATTGTTATTACTGTTCTTCTTATTCGTGTCGAAGCCCGCTTCTAATAAAACTTTTAATTTTATCACTATCTCCGACAATAGTTCCATTTTCCATAAACAAAACCTAAGAAATATCTGCCGTTTTGTAGAAGATGCCGAAATGACTGGTTGTCATAATTACAGTTTTCTTGAGCTTTCTAACAAGTAGCTCAATGATGGCCTTCTAGAAAACCACATCTGCTACATGAGCGTCTAAGCTGCTGAGAATATCATCCAGAAGGTAGATATCTTTATTTAAATACAATGCTCTGCACAAAGCAATCCGCTGCTTTTGTCCACCACTAAGATTTTCTCCTCCAGTAGTGATTATCTTCTCATCGCCATTTATTAACACACTAAGATCTTAATTCAATTCGGCTGCTTCGATGACTGTGTTGTACCATTCTTAATCAAGTTCTTCTCCGAATAGGATATTATCTTTGATTGTCTTGTGCTGCAACCAGTGAGTTTAGGAGACATAAGCAAGCGAGCCATTTACAATGAAATGTTAGTTATTTTTATTTATTAGGTCATTTTGGAATTAATTCTCTTGATTATGCTCTGACATCTTCTTTAGTTCATTTAAAATAGCATTTAGCAGTGCTGTCTTCCCTGATCCTATTTCAAACAAAAATTAGAATAGAACTTGCTTTTGGGGTAATTTTAGTTTATTATTATTTACCTATTTTTCCAATAACGATAATAATTTCCCCTTTTTTAACCAATAAATTCTAAATGTTAAGATGAAAAGCATTGGGAGACAATAAATAATTTTAATCATCTGCTTGAACCTTTCGATTATGCCAAGAGAACTCAATTTCCTTCATCCAAATAGCAGTTTATTCGAGAACAATTGCCTAAGGTTCTTCTACAAATACGGCTGTAGGCTGCAAACTAAAATAGTTGAATTCCTCTTTACTAATCAATTCTGGCAAATTCTCACGACTAATATCTGAATAAAAAAGGAAATGCTCATTTTGTAAATCTAATGCTTTTAAATTTACTAAATCATACTGCTAGATTGATCAATTTCTGATTATTTGAGAAACCTCTAGATCCTGAGATAAGAAACACGTGATTCTGTCATGTAACTAAACGCCCAAGGGAGCTTATTGAAAGGTCCAGTTAAATATCCAAAGAGAGCTATCATCGTAAAGACATTCGATTTCGCCAGCTCGTTTCCTTGGTTCACATAAGAAATCATAAAAATAAATAGCAGCACATAGTTCATGCAGCTCCAGAATATATTCTAAACGACATTCATTGTCTGAATGCATTTCACTTAGAAAAACTCCTCTGATCTAAGATCCTCGATCTTCTTCTTAAAGATATTCTCCCAACCAAGATACTTTATGCTTTTCATTCCTTCGATGACATCCTTGCTAAGACCTACTCGCTTATCATTCCATTTCATCTGCTTTTTGTGGAAAATCTAAAACAAAAGAATATGACGGATTTGTAAGGAAATAGAATATCTTTTTGTTTTTCTTCTTACATACCAGCCTACAGTCGCGAGGAAATTAAAAATGAAAATAATCAGTAAGAATTTGAGACCTTCAAAAACGGCATTCCCAATCTTGTAGTGGATTAAGAAAAGAATAATGCTCATTTAGAAGATGCTGGTGATGAGCTAGGTGCTTCCCCAGAATAACTGAAGCTACTTATCAACATCGATGCCGATTATTGTGTGAACATCTGCAATGGGTTCATTTTAAGAATTTTCATAGGATTTTTATTGTTAATCTTCTGAATTATCTCCACGAGAAGAAGTTGTCAATTAAGGAATTTTTAGACCTTTGGAGAAAATCAAGTATTGCAGCATTGTTCTAGTTTATGCACTCCATTTAGAGGAAACCCATTAGTATTAAGATGATAGAAAGCTTTATGCCACAAAGATCAATATTACTAAAATGAACAATAAGCATATTTTCTGTTTCTTATCAGCATCTCCATGATAATCCTTCAAGGAATTAGTGATCATATCAAGAATGAGGATTCCCAAACATCCAGCAATAGAAGATCCTATACAAAGAACGAATCCACAGAATAAGTTCATACCATTGATATGAAAGTATACAGAGGACAAATCAAAGTCCTTAGGGTCCTTGAACTTCTCTGGATGGTTTCTCTTGTATGTTTCAATTTTCTGGACAATCTAGTTGATTTCTGTATCTGAAGTGATGTACTCTGAAATAGTCTCATTGCTAATCTGCTTTCCTTATTTATTTAACATATCTACATGAATCAAGAACTCAGTCAGCTTAGTGAACAAAAGGTTATGCTCTTTCTTTTGTCTTTTTTCTTCAAGTTATGGAAATTATTCTCCATCATTCTCGTTGTCTGAAGTCTAGCACTTCTCATATGCATAATTGTTATTTTGTTTATCCATTTTAATATCCTTTTTATGCAGTAAACTATTTGATCTTAATCTTCTCACTGGGTGATATCTTTTATTTGTGTTCCCACTTAATGAAAGAAAAACAATTTAAATTTGCGTTTATCTTGTCAATCTAATATTTCTTGTTTGTTATCAAATAGCTTACACATTCTTTTTATTCAATCTGTTAATTTATTTAACTTCGCAGAAAAGGAATACACTTTCTTTACAGATTACATATTTGATCTGAGTTTTTGGATGGTAATTCAAAGTAATAGTTTTCCATTTCTTTCTAAGATTGTCTTAAAGAAATTGGAGTTGTACATAACTAAATAATTTCCTTTTTTACAAGAAAATAAATGTACAATTATTATTGTTGGAAACAAATAGCAACTGTTTTAATTATTTTTTTAAAATAATTTTAAACATAAAAAAAAATATTTTATAAATGAATATTTTATGAGGAATCAAAGTATTTGTTTCGATAATACCAAACCACTGATATTCCCTCATTCGAAATAAGGATCAAAAAGAAAATCTGAATCTTTCAGAAAGTAAATAATCAAGAATAAACACTCAACTATTTCAATCACAACACAAGATCTTAAAAGATTAGTACAATTAAGAAAGCCTTTTATTCAAAGAAGAAGAAAAAAATTGATAATTTTATTTTATTTAATAGTCCTTAATTAGCGAGCCCTTCTAAGAAATGAATCATAGATTTAACCCTGAAGAAGATGATGCCATAGCGAAATCTATTGTCTTGGAGAAACTTAACTCTAACATTGATAATCAACAATTTGGTGAGATTTGTTCACATCTCAAAGATTGCCATGAGTTACGTTCGCTGAAGTTGAATTTACTTTAGAATAAAATAAATTAAATTGGCGTGCACTATCTAGCGCCTGTATGGAAGTCTTGCAGTTAGCTTTTATCGCTTAACATAAATCTTCAAAATAATTAAATAGGAGATGCAGGTTTAAAACACTTAGGAGCTGATTTGAAGCCTCTAGGAAAAAGACTCAAAGAACTAACTCTAGAACTCACAAACTCATCCATCACTAAACGTGGATAAGATCAGTTTGGAAAGAGCTTAGAGAAACTAATTTCTCTTGAAAAGCTCGAACTTCACTGCGGGTATAACTGCCTTGAAAAGGGCATCATCCCAATAAGTTCAGCTGTGCAATAGCTCCCATTACTCAAAATTCTGATTTTAGATCTCTATGAAAATATGGTAGAAGATAAAGATTTCTGCACATTCATCTCTTCAATCGGTCATTGCCTTTCTTTAGAACAATTTGAAATAAATGTCCAAGGAAATTTCCTCTCTGGGACCAGCGGAACTGCTATGGCAAAAGCGCTATCTTATCTCAAAGAACTAAGAAAAATATCTCTATATTTAGAAGATAATAAAATAGGATAAGCAGGACTTATTTCCCTGGGAAAGATTCTTCCAACATTAACAAAACTCAAAGACTTCCATATGGATTTAAATGGGAATGAAATCGATGGAATAGGCATGACTGGCTTTGCAAAGTGCCTCAAGTTATGCACGAGCCTCACTAGATTCTCCATGTGGCTCGGAGCACATCAAGTAGATGATAAGGGCATATGTGATTTAATATAAAGCCTAAGATCTTCGAAAAATATCTTAGTTCTCAAACTTGATATTTCGGCTAAAAAGAAAGATGCGTCACTAACTCAGAACTTATCTGATCTGCTTTCTGATCTCAAGGAGCTAGTTTCATTGGAGCTCCGATTCAAGTTAGAAGGACTAGGTGAAAAAGGAATCGAAAATATTGCAGTGCTTACATCGAAATTCCAATAGCTGAACACAATTAAATTCCTTTGCTATGAAGCATAGAACATGAGAAAAGTTAAAAATTAACTGATCAAAAATTCCCCTCACCTCATCAATGTACAGTGCTTTTGAAAAGGCAATACTAATTTATGTAGTTATTTTTGTGGTCCCAATTTCTCAAAGAAAAATACTTCTGTGAATGTAGATAAATAACAAAATAAATTTATTAGCATGAAAGCGTTCAAGTTGCAAAATTTGATTTGAGAAATAAATGAGATTTTTTAGTTAATAATAATAATATAAAAAATCAAGAACAATGCTTTTATTGGCATTATTTGCTGAAGAAGCCTCTCTTGTTTTCTCTAAGCTGCTGGATTGAACCACATTCGACAATTCGCCCTTTTTCCATTACGACGATTCGATCGAACAGATCAATGTTTTCAAGACGGTGAGTGATCACAAGCAGGGTTTTATCATCAGCGAACTTGAAGATTTGCTGATGCAACAAAGCGTCGGTTTTGGGATCCATATTGGAGGAAGCTTCATCGAGGCATATGATGTCAGTATCACGCAGAATCACTCTCAGGAAGTTTACTATTTGCCTCTCACCGCTTGATAAGTTTCTTCCCCCGTTGTCAATCTCTAAATCCAAATCATTTTACACAGAGATTGATGGGGAATCAAATTTAGATTCTTCATCTTCTTCTTTGTCTTCATTTAATGGTGGTTTTATGCTGCTTTCTCTATGTTTGTTCCTGATAAAAAAACTGGTAGCATTGATCTTTGTCTCTACTACGTTTTTGGGTATCTTCCCTTCAGGATCCAGGTTACGTCGAAGGGACTCATTGTAGAGGAAGCCAAATTAAGGGATGATCGACATTTGCTCTCTCAGCTGTCTTAGAGAATACTGCTTAATGTTCTGTCCATGGACGAGAATAGATCCGAACTGGATCGGATACATCCCAAAGAGGGTGTTCAGGATGGATGTCTTTCCTGAGCCTGTCCTGCCACAAAAAGCTATTTTCTCACCTTTTCTAATCTTGAGACTAAAATCCTTCAACGCAAACTCAACATTCGCCGAATCCTTTGTTAAGGTTAGGTCTTCTGATGTGTTATAGCTGATGTACACATCTTAGAATTCAATTGAATACTGAGTATGCTCGATGTTTTCATTTGGAGAATGAATCTATTCTTGATATGTATCATTTAGGTTGTTTTCACTTGCTTATTATTCTTAATCTAAACTTTCTTGTTCATTCCCAAAATACTAACTTAACCTTTCTACTGAGATGATATTTTGTTCAACTTAGCAGTAATATGCCATAAGATCTGTAAAGTATCTTGAAAGAAATATCGAATATGTTAAGCACATAGCAATTGAGGTGAACTCCATAGGGAAATCACAAAGAAGAAATCCAATGCTTGCTAAGCAGACGCATGTGAAAATAAGATTGTTAATAAGCATGAGTCTCGTCATTATCCAAACTTAGATCGCAGATAAAAGCATGGAGGAGTTGATGCTCTCACTTAGTCTCCTTAAAAACTCTTTTAGGATGTATTTCTCTCTTTTGAAAGATCTTATTAGGATAACTCCATTACAAGTCTCGTCAATGACACTGAGTACTTTCCCAGAGTTTACAGAGTTCAATCTCTTTACTTCTCTATTCGCTATTCTAAACAGCTTCTGTACCATGAAAATCATCCACAGAGCTGTCAGTACGAATATCAGCAAATAAGGAAACTAAATCACTACTCCCAAAGGATACCTAAAACAGCAAAATATTTTAGTATTCTGTCATTAAAATATGTAAGATTATGATAAATGTATTACCCTATTGAAAAGACTAGACTTTCCAAAAAGTAGTTACAGAAATACGGGAGCATTTAATCTAGCACTAAGATATCGTGTGAGAGCCGATTTACTATTGTACCAGATGATGTTTTATCGAAGAATTTCATTTTGCTAAAAAATAAGCTTCTGTTAAATCTTAAAAAGAGTTTTTTATCACTGATCAGAGCACACGAGCAGTACAAAATGTTTTTCAAGACACTTATCCCAACAATTATTGCTATCAACAAGAAAAAAGTCGAACCAAAAGAATTGTAGATTCCATTGATGTACTTGAAAATTCCATTTTTAGGGTGAATTTAGTCTCCCAGCCAAAAGTCTACTGTCATCTAACTAATCAGCATCAGCAAAGTGCACAAAATGAACCCAACTAGATTCACCCAGCCCATGGACTCAAAATAATTTGTAAATGTTTCCCTTTTAATTTCTCCCTTTTCCCGAATCTCGCCATGCTCCTCAGTGTCCTAATTTGTATTCCAAAAAAAGAGTTTAAGAAAATTATTTTAAGTTAATTTCTTTCAAAATTTTTGAATTAGTATTATTGGATATTGATTATTATTTTATTTTACTAATAGACAGGTTTTTATCAGCTAATGTTCTCCATCTTCGCTACTACTACTAAATATTTCTTGGATATAGCTCTCACTGTTTATACTTTAGCTTTTTTTTCCTATTTCTTGTTCATGTTAGAATTCGCTATTGATAAATGCATTTATTTTGTCAGAATCTTTGTTAATTATTCCATTTTCCATCAACAAAATCTAGGAAATCTCTGCTCTTTTGGAGAAGATGCCGAAATGACTGGTTGTCATAATGACAGTTTTCTTGAGCTTTCTAATAAGTAGCTCAATGATGGCCTTCTAGAAAATCACATCTGCTACATGAGCGTCTAAGCTGCTGAGAATGTCGTCCAGAAGGTAAATGTCTTTATTTGAATACAACGCTCTGCACAAAGCAATTCTTTGCTTCTGTCCTCCACTAAGATTTCCACCTCCTGCGGCGATTATCTGCCCATCGCCATAAATAAAAGTACTGAGATCTTGATTTAAGTCAGTGATTTTGAGGACATAATTGTACCATTATTCCTTGAATTCTTCTCTGAATAAAATATTTTCTTTCACAGTCTTGTTTTGCAGCCAATGGTTTTGCGATACATAAGCGATCGAACCATAAATAATGAAATTTTAGGCATTCGAATCTTCTTCCTAAAAATAGTTCTTAGCCATAAAATTTTCCTATTATTCCTGAGTTTCTTGCTTTTTCTCAAGTTCATTCAAAATAGCATTTAAAAAAGCTGTCTTTCCAGATCCTAATTAAAACAATATTAGTTAATTTAAACCTTTTTTTATTTCTTTAAGATTACCTATTTTGCCAATAACGACTACCATTTCTCCTTTCTATATTAACACTTCCTCTATGTCAAGATGAAAGACACCGTGAGATTAATGTTTGATATCGGCTTTACTGGAATCTTAGATATTCTGATTGTACCATTAGAATTTTGTTTATTTGATAAAAATAGAAACTGATTCAATAAAATCCTGTGAAGAGTCTGTTGTGATGCTCACTTAAGAATCGAATTCCTTAGTAGTAACAACTACATTTGAATGATTCTTCTCATATACATTAAAATTCCCAGTTCCATTTATGCCTGGATTTTAATCAACTTCTGTTTTATTTAGAAACCTCTAAATTCTCTCATATGCAATATGTGATTCTATCATGTAACTGAAAGTCCAAGGCGATTTATTGAACGCGACGGTAAAATATCCCAAAAGGGCCATCATTGTGAAGACATTTGATTTCCCAAGTTCGTTTCCTTGATTGACGTAAGAAATCAAAAAAATAAAAAGTAGTATGTAGTTCATGCAGCTCCTGAATATACTCTACACACCATTGACAGCCTGAATCAAGGACACGTGCAAGAACTCTTTTGATCTGAGATCCTCGATCTTCTTCTTGAAGATATTCTCCCAGCCAAAGTACTTTATTGTCTTCATTCCTTCGATGACATCCTTGCTAAGACCTACTCTCTTGTCATTCCATTTCATCTACTTTTCATTGAAAACCTACAAAAAAAGAAAAATGAAAAGGATGATTGATTTACTAGCCCATTCAGCTCTCTCTCTCTTTTGTGTCTTACGTACCAACCGGCTGCAGTGAGGATATTGAAGATGAAAATGGTTACCAAAAAATTGAGTCCAACTAATACGGAATCCCCAATCTTGTAGTAGATTAAATAGAGCACAATGCTCATTTGGATTAAACTAGTGAAGAACTAAGTGCTTCCCCAGAACAAACTGAGTTACTTCTCCACATCGATACTGATTAAGGTGTAGACATCTGGTAATTAATCTTTCTCAGGGATTTCTGAGTCTTAGTCATTTCTTTAGTCTTGAGAATCTGAGTTTAACTTGCTAGAATTTGTCTGCTGAGGAGTCCTCAATCCCTTCTAGAAAATCAAATATTGCAACAAAGTTCGTGTTTATGCGCTCCATTTTGACTAAATCCATTAATATTAAGACTGCAGAATGTTCTATGCCAAGAACACTAGAATTATTCCGATTAGCAGCAAGCATATTATCTGCTTTTTGTTAGCATCCCCATGGTAATCTTTTAACGAATTAGTTATCACATCAAGAAGGAGAATCCCCCCACTCCCAGTAATAGAAGCTCCAATGCACAGAACGAACCCACAGAATAAGTTCCAGCGGTTGATATGGAAGTATACAGAGGACAAGTCAAAATGTTTTGGATCTTTAAATTTCTCAGGATGATGTATTATGAATGTTTCAATTTTCTGAACAGTCTTATCGACTTCTGTATCAGAAGTGATGTATTCTTTAATATCCTTATTGTTAATCTACCTTCTTTGCGCGTTCAGCAGATCAACATGAATCAAAAACTCAGTCAGATTAGTGAACAAAATGTTGGGCTCAACCTTGCGCCCTTTTTCTTCAAAGCATGGGAATTCCTCTTCACTGTCATTCTCTGAAGTCGAGCATTTCTCATATTGAAATTTATCCATAACTGGTGCTTTAATAACACTGGGGAAGTTTATTTTAAAATTTTACAATTTATTATCAAGTTATAATTACTAATTATAATAAAATAAAGCAAACAAGGTATCTTTTAATTACGTTCATTGAATATCTTTAAGATTCAACTGGGTAATATCCTGGAAAAATTATGAAAATCAAAGACTACATTATTTTAGATTCCCGCATGAATTTACGGATTTTTTTAGGTGTTTTTTGATGAGTTTTATACAAACTTTTTTATCGAAACCTTGATTGATTTAATTTCAGTAACCATTTTGATCAATAAGGCTTAGCTTGTAATATCTACTCAGAGAAACACTTTTTAATGTGTAATGAGTAAATACTGTGATTTTTTTATTCGATGATAACTATTCTTCGTTTCTCAAAGGCATAATGGAAAAAAGATGCTAGATCTTTATGGATTGTTGGGGACATTTTAATGGTAGCTTACAACTCACTTCAAAGAGAACTCTTAAGCAAAAATATCATGAGAAATTTCTAAGAACATAACAAAAATAGATATTTTTCAAAGGAAATCAGAATGAAAACATCACTAGGATGCTCTTAAAAATCCTCTCCCAAAGAAAATTAAGATGATTATCGAACCCAACTTTTTCTTCTTTCACAAAATCATAATCTCCTTCCGCGAGTGAAGAACAATCAATGTTCTATCTTTTTCCTCTTTGATTATAAAAAACCTCATAAATTTCTGATAGTTCAATAATCACAGCTGCACTTCTTAACCTGTGGCTAATATAGATCTCCAACGGCTTTGATAGTCTCAACTGAAATAGTCTGTCATTAAAATAATCCTATTTTTACAACTCACAATAAGTTTTAATCAGACTCCTAAAACAAAAAGTGTACTTCATTCGATAACTCTAACAGATATTATTATAGCCTCAAGGGTAGTTCTACTAAGTGTAATCAGCAGCTAATCAAAAAAATACAAATAGTGTAATGATAAAACAAAATCCTCAAAAATTTCTTTCTTTCTCCCTCCTTCCCCATATTTAAGAAAAGGTAGCCTTGAAGATTTATCATTTTAACAAAATGAGGTTTTTATTAGAAAGATCGTACAAAAAAAAATACAAATGGGGTTTGTGAAGCAGCAAATAAAAAATGTCCCAAGAGGATGAAAATCCTTAATTTTTTAAGATAACTTAATTTCTTCAAAGCAGTAGAAGATTATTTTAAAAAAATCCCTATGCTTATTTAGTTTGTGACTTCCTTATGTATTTAAAAGGAAAGAGTAAGAGTTATTATTATCATCTCTTTAATACTTTGCTATTTTTATCATAGAACAATTTAATCTTCTAAGCTCACAAAGATAGATTTTGGATTATTTTCTGATTTCTTTAAAAATAAAATCAAAACAAAACAATAACCATTGGATATTTTCATATGAATTCAAGGCTTTCTCAAAGAAAAAGCACAAAGGTAGGTTGATAGGTTTTTAAACCCTAGCATTATTTTTTCTTTTAATTTAATAAATTAACTAACTCTTCATACTTGACTAGAAAATGTAAATGATTCTGAAAAATGGCATACTTTAGCTGATTACTATTGTGAGATTTGACATTTGAATAGTTTTTCATGATAAATTAGTTCAAGCTAATTTTATCGAACAGAGAAGGAAGGCAAAGTGAGAAGATCAAATTGAGAGAAAAAAACGCAAAAAGCTCAAAGCTAAAATCAAGAGTAAAAGCAACACAAAAAAAGAAACAACTAAGAACGAGGAAGCTGTGAAGTATGGAAGAACTAACTGAGTTTATTCATTTTTTAAGGAATCATGAGTCAGCTACAAGAGATGGTTCAGGTGTGAACAGTCAAAAGAGCAAACATTTTAGATCTTCTTCTTTACTTAATCATTAGATGAACTGCCAAATTTTTATTAGTGGACATTTATTCTTCCTAATTATGACTTAATTATTCTTCCCAAAGATGAACCTCTAAGTAATTATCTTTCTCTTTAATTGAACAATCAATTTCCCAATTAAACATCTCAGTTTTAATGATTTCCATTATGTATTCACATGTATGTTATTTGTAAAATTATCCATAAAATAACAACAAACCTTTAAATCTGTATTTAAACTAATTTATTGCAAAAATAAAAGATTATTCACTTTGATATCTGGCCAGGGATTGACGCTATTCTTATCAGGAAGAAATGGAGTCTTTAAAGTGACTGATTCATGAATATCTAAGAATTCAGCTTCTTTTTTCTCTTTTTTTGAAAATGAAAGGTGGAAATTAAGAAGAGTTCTCTGGGAGCAAATAATAATAATAATTCTTCTGTGTGCGTATTTGTGCAGTAACAATAGAAAAGCAAACAAAGATAAATAGTATTTCTCTCACATGAAGCCCATTTTTACAGATGAAATCCTCCCAGATTGCTAGGTTGATAGCAGTGGTTAGAAAAATTCTCATGATCTTCTGTTTACGCGCTTGACGGAGTTCCTTAAGAGGGTGATTGCCCTTCAGCAGCAAGACAAGCAAGTTGAAAATAAGGACATCTCAGATTACATCACTTCATCGACTCAAGTTGGTCTGATTATCAAGAAATTTGAAACCTACAAAGCATCCCATCCTTAGAAGTTCAGTGATCCAAATAACATTGATCTGTTCTCTGTGTACATCCACACTACAGGCAGTGGACTAGCCATTGGAGCACTACTCAAATTCTCAATAGCAATCCTCAGCTGCATCGGCATCATGATTTTAGATTTAATCACTGATATGCTTAAGGATTTCTCCGGAAAACTCGACTAGAAAGTTGAAATATGCTTTCTTTTGCTCCTTATTTTGATTGTGTTCATAATCAGAAATTTAGCTAGTACCTAATATGACTGGATATCAGCGAAATGGAGAGCTAACACGAGAACAACTTTGTAGTATCTAGTCTTTTCAAAGTTACTAAGGGCCTAAGCACTGACAGGGAAGAAAAAGAAAGAGACAAATGAGGAGGATAAGAAAAACAGCAAATCAAAAGAGACATCTCCAAGCGATGAAGAATCCGCTCCTGATGTGAATAACATCATGACTGTGGACATCGATAAGCAACTCAGTGTATTCTGGGCTGTTACAGAGTCAATTTCCAGCATAACATCCATAGTCGTGATTCTCTTATTGCTGTACCATAAGATCGGCAGTGCAATCTATTATGGATTGTTTGTCTTAGCTGGAGCTTTTGTCTTCAATATTCTCATCACTTGTGCACTCCTTGTAAAGAAATAAACAAATATAGGAGAATAGAATGAATTAATGTATTTATTTTTCTTTGGATTTTCGTGTCAAAAGTATTTCAACAAAGCTCAATTGAAAGTGAAGGATAAACGTGTAGCGTTAAGCAAAGATGTCATTGAAGGAATGAAGAGCATCAAGTATCTTGGCTGGGAGAAGATCTTCAAGGGGAAGATTGACAAGATTCGCATGGAGGAGTTTAAGTACGCCAGTATTACTCGTGTTTTCGATGGGGTTTTAAGTGTGTTTTGGAACTGCGCGAACTACTTCTTGCTGTTCTTCTTTTTGATCGGATTCGTCGATGAAGGGAATGATTTACGCTCAGCAAATGTATTCACGATCATAGCGTTGTTTGGGAATCTCACGAGTCCAATAGGTATATTGCCTTGGACATTCAGTTATGTTGTCAAGATGGGTGTCTCGTATAATAGAATAAAACGGTTTCTTAATGAGAAAGAGATAGATTAAGGGAAAGGTAAAGACATTGTTTCAAGAATTTATATCAATAAATGAATGATTTATGTGTGATTATTGATATTTTGTTTTTCATATCTAAAGTCACAAGCTTTGATATGGCTTAGAATGGTCCAGATTCTTTCAATCCTTCTACTTTATCGAATGGCAGTTTCCTTTCAGATAGCTAATCACAATCTTCATCGTTTACAGGATCAAACTTCGCGATTAAGATCAAGTCGATGAGATTCACTTGGTCAAAGGCAGTGAGTGATCCAAAGAAGGCTATGAAGAAGAATAAAAAGTAATCAAGGAGCGATGAGATTTTAAAAGAGGAAGAATCAAAATCCTTTGAAAGGCAACTATTAGATTCAGATTCATCTGATTTTAGTAGTACGAATGGGAATAATAAAAATTAAGAAACGTTCTAGTTGAAGATATCTGATGTGCAAATTTACAAAGGAGAGCTAGCAGTTGTTATTGGGAAAATAGGTAAATTTTTCGTATATTTTTAATAAAATTTTTACTTTTTATTGCGTTTTGAAGGATCTGGAAAATCTGCATTTTTGAATGCAATTCTAAATGAACTAGATGGATCTTCTGATAATTCCAGGGAATCCATGATTTTTGAAGAAAATGGATAAAGTATGGAGAGTTTTGATAAAAAAATTATTCTCAACGGATCTACAGCGTACGTTTCACAGAACCATTGGTTGTAGAACAAAACTGTCAGAGATAATATACTCTTCGGTGAAGAATATGATAAATCATGGTATGACACTGTAGTTGAAGCAGCAGATTTGAAAACTGATTTCAATACCTTCGCCAAAGGAGATCTCAAAGTTATCGGCCCAGGTGGTGGAAATCTCAGTGGTGGCTAGAAGTAGAGAATATCAATATGTAGAGCGTTGTATGCTAAGAAAGACATTTATCTTCTGGATGATATATTTAGCAGTTTAGACGCTCATGTTGCTGATAAGATTTACTAATCTGCGATATTAGAGTTGTTAATTAAAAAACTAAAGAGGACTGTGATTTTAGTGACAAGTCATTTTGGAATATTCACTGATATGGCCAAGATATCATAGATAATATATTTCGATAGAGGTTCCGTTGTGAAAGAGTAAACACTGATCGATGCGTTCATCAAATATGGGTTATCTGAAGAACAAGAAGAAGAAATGACTAAGAAAAAATAAGAATTCGATCATTTTATTGAAGACATAGATACTGAAGAGAATGATAATCTAAATGGATCTGTAGGTGACACACTAACAGACGTTTCCAATGGACATAAAGACAGTATGGGTTCAATATTCAGTGACGGACAATACCAGAAACTGGATAAAAAGGAACAACCTTTAGGCCTAGTAAAAACGAAAAGTAAAGAGAAAAAGAAATCAGATGAAAATGAAGATAATGAAGAAGAAGAAGAATAACGAGTCAAAGGTGGGATAAAACTAGAAACCTTCAAGATCTACTTTGAATCTATGGGCTGGGGGTTCCTATTGATTTTCTTCACCGCAAATATTATCATGGAAGCAAGTTAAATGATGATAGATTTCTGGTTGAGGGACTACGTCAACCCAACAAGTTAGTTCTTCGCAGATATTAACGAATACTTTGGTTCCTTCAAAGCTACATTCATATTCTTGATCGTTTCGAACATCACATTGACAACATTCAGAGCTGTATTCTATTGTATCTGTGCTATCCTCAGTGGGAAGAGACTCTTCGATAGATTGAATAAGAGTTTAATCTTCAGTAAAATGAAATTCTACGATCAGAATCCAGTCGGTAGAATCGTGAATAGACTCTCTGATGATGTCGTAACCATAGATGACTTTCTACCTTGGGCATGTCATGTCTTCCTAGAAAATGTTGCATACTCCATGGGGTAACACTTATTATTAACTCAAGTTTTTCATGAAAATTATCATACCTACCATTTCATTTTTGCAGTTAATTTCTAATTCTATTTTTGATTATTGTTACCCCTCAGCTACCCTCTTGGAGTGATCATTCAGTTCCCATCTTTAATTTTCCTAGCGTTCATAGCAGTTATCTTAATCTACGTCGTACAGAAGCTCTACAGGTCTTCTAATCGAGAAGTTCGAAGATTGAATTCAGTGAACTCCGGAAAAGTCCTAAGTATCATCGGTGAGGCTTGTAAGGGTATCATACAGATCAGATCTTTCAATAAAGAGCGATTCTTACTGAAGGAATATCTCGCTAAGTTAGATGCGAGTATTAACACGTTTCTGCTGAATTAAGCCATCGAAATATGGATGACAATTCGACTCTTACTTATCAGCAACATAGTATTTGGGTTTGTTGCAGTTACAAGTGCTATTCTTGTGATATTTGATTTCTCCTTTGATGTCAGCTCGATTTCGATGTGCTTAACGTATTCCATGCTGCTGTCTGGAAGATTCGCAGAGTTAATGTATTTCTTTTGTGCTGTCGAACAAAATATGGTGTCAGTTGAGAGAATCAGATAATATTTCGATAATGATTAGGAAAAACCAGATGAGTTGATATTCTAAAAATAAGGATAAGATCTTTAAGTTAGTTAGAAACCTACTGCTGCTGCTAGTGCTGTTGATATTGGTGTTAATGCTCTTCCTAGTGTTTCTATTGCAATTGAATTTAAGAATGTCTACATAACTTACGATAATATTCAAGATAAAAAGCTCAGTAAAGATTCGAGTGATGTTCAATTTGCCTTGAAAGATGTAAGTATTCAAATCAAAAAGGGAGAGAAGATAGCATTCTGTGGTCGTACAGGTTCAGGTAAAACTTCTATTCTGAACTCGCTATTTGGGATGTATCCGATTTAATTCGGAGAGATATTCGTGCATGGGAAGAATATTGCTAGCTATTCACTGAGATAACTTAGAGATTAGATGTCTATTATTCCATAGTTTGGATTTCTTTACAATGAGACTCTCTTAAGGAACCTCGATCCAGATGATTAGATATCAAAATAGATTATTCAGGAGAGAATTCATGCATCGAATTTACATATCAGAGATCATCATTACAGCTAAGACAAAAGTGGATTTTCTAATGGTCTTCACAACAAAGAAATTTCAATAACAAATGCAGCCATTCCTGCATCCGGATCAGTTTCCTTGGAGATTCCTCATAAGCGTAACCCTGATACTGCATAAGACGATCTTAGTTTTATGATTGAAAATGGTGGGGAGAACTTATCAAATGGTGAGAAGTAGATTGTGAATTTCTTCAGAGTTATTCTACGGGACATCGATATTGTCTGCCTTGATGAAGCATCTTCAAACATGGACCCTAAGACGGATGCTATGCTGCATGAGTAGATTTTCAAATTCGCAAAGGATAAAACGTTAGTTGTGATAACACATAGACTTGAGAACATAGATTTATTTGATAGAGTTGTTGTTATGGACAAGGGATAGATTGTAGAATGTGGACCAGTCGAAGAACTTAGAAAGGCAAAAGGTGGATTCTTTAATAAGCTTATCAAGCAGCAAAAAGCTGAATGAAAAATATATCCATGTATGTTGGTTTGCTTTTAATACTAGTTTTAAAGAGAGTATTTGTTTTTGGACGGAATATACAATTTTATGTCAAAAACAAAGGAAGTATTAGATATCTTAGATTGTTAGAATCCATTTAAAATTTTGGTTTGATATTTAGGAGAAGGCTCAAAGGGGATAGAAAAAATCAGACATTAGAACGAGGATGATGAGCATATTGAAAGATCAGAAAACAAGCAAACCATCTATCTACTTTAATATTTGTTATTTTTCTTTTGGAAGGTTATCTCTACGTGTGAGAGATTAGTCTCTTCTCCAACAAAGATCTTAGCAGCAGATTAATGATAGTGGGAAGAATTATTTTTAATGGAGATGATAACTAAGAATATAAAAAAATAAACAAATCTTTGGGGAACGGGATTCTTGAGGGAATCGAAGATAAGTTTTAAAGGAGACACAGAAATTAGAATTGATTATTTGGGTCAAATTCTAGGTAAGGATTTAAGAAAAGTTCAGGAGCTTGGGGTGGGGGATATTGGTTTAAAATCTGATGTGTTTCTGCTGCTAAACTTTTTAAACCTGATAATTATTATTGAAAAAGTATTTTTTTTCTCCAAAAAATAAGCATAATTTAGATAACAAAACTGATCAATCAAGGAAGATGTAACACTTTACAGCTATTTCTAAGCCCTCTTCTTCCTAGCTCTCAAGGCATCAACAACCACAACATATACCCTCAGAATCTCCTCCGATTCGTTATGACAGTCTCTTCTCTCAGTTAACTCCCTTCTTGCGAAAAGTCATAACCCTCAGCAATGAAGATAAATAAATCTAAAACGAAGATATCTCAGGATACATCTAAACTGACACTTAAGTGAAAACCATAGTCCAAAGAGTAGAATCTTTAAAACAACAAAAAGAATAAAAACCCTTCTAGAAACTTTAGTTATTCGATGTCTACAAGGATATCACTGGCTGGTAGCTTCTATTAGGTGTGTGCTTACTCGTTACATCATCACTAGTCGGTCACGCAGGGATTGTCTTAATGGATAAACTCACTGATATCCTCAAAGGATTCACTGGAGAATCATCATAGAAATTTCACATTTGTCTGCTGTTACTTTTGACAACATTAGTGTATTTAATCAAATCGTTTATATATACCTAATGCAGTTGGCTCTCAGCGAAATGGAAGGCTACAACGAATACATCATTGTAATATTTAGTCTTCACTAAGCTACTCAAAGCGCAGCACTTTAAAGGAAATTAAAAGGATTCTAAAGATCCAAAGAAAAAAGAAAATACTGAAGATAAAGAAGATATTGATGTCACGAATGTTATGACAAGTGATATTGAAAAACAGCTGAATTTATATTGGGCTATTTCTGAATCGATTTCAAATATAATCTCAATTCTTGTGCTACTTTATCTACTTTACTAATAAATAGGTAGCGCACTGTTCTAAGGACTTTATCTTATCGCAGCTACCTCAGGCACACACATACTTGTTACCTACACCATGGTTGTAAGAATGAGAATATTATTAGTATTTATGTGCTAGTTATTCCTGATAATTTTATTCTTTTTTTCATAGAATCTGAGTAAATCTTAGTTATCTTGGAAAGACAAGCGAGTGTGCTTATCAAAAGATGTAATTGAAGGCATGAAGAGCATCAAGTATCTTGGCTGGGAGGATATCTTCTAATAGCGTATTGAAGATTTGCGATCGCACGAGTTTACTTTCACTGGAATAACTAGAGGGTTAGATAGCTTCTTAAGTATCTTCTGGGGATGTGCGAATTACTTTCTGCTGTACTTCTTCTTGACGGACTATGTAGCGTAAGGGAATGATATCAGGGAATCTAATGTATTCACGATAATAGCATTGTTTGGGAATCTCATGGGCCCTGTTGGATCTTTGCCTTGGAGTATTAGTTACTTAGTTAAATCAAGGATATCGTATTTTAGAATTAAGAGAATGCTTGATTCAAGAGATGTAGACACTAAACAAGGTACAATAACAGAAAGAATGTGAAATAAAGGATTATTTGATAACATCAAGTGATTTATGTAAATATTAGTTATTAGGAATGTGGAGAATACTGAGGAATCGATAGCGATTAGTATTGGATAGAAGAGATTCTCATGGAAGTTTAAGGATTCCATAGAGGGTAAGAGTTAAAAGAATAGTGCAAATGAACTTGAGAAATGCACAGAAGGAGATGAAGAGATTGTAGAGTTGAAAGAAGAAGGAGAAGAAGATGATAGAGTGGATGAAGGGACATTAGCATAGGTTGAGTAAAAGCAGTGTTTGGAGAAAAGTGAAGAGGATTTCACATTGAAAATACAAGAGTTTTTAGTGAAAAAAGGATAATTCGTTGCAGTTGTTGGAAAAATAGGTAAAGGATTTAAAAAAATCTTTTGAAAAATGTTGCTATTTTGAGAATGATTCCTTATGTTAATTGCATGTTTTTTATCAACTTAAGGATCTGGGAAGAGTGCTCTTCTTCTTGCGATTCTTAATGAGCTCCATGTATAAAAACAGAACAAATAATCTAGAATACTAACAGAGAGTTAGAATAACAGTAACAAGATCATCTACAGTGGCAAAACCATAGTTAATGGATCTACAGCGTACGTATCACAAAACCATTGGTTGCAGAATAAAACTGTCAGAGATAATATTCTTTTCGGTGAAGAATATGATAAATCATGGTATGACACTGTAGTTGAAGCAGCAGATTTGAAAACTGATTTCAATACTTTCGCGAAAGGAGATCTCAAAGTTATCGGCCCAGGTGGTGGGAATCTCAGTGGTGGATAACGATAACGGGTGTCAATATGTAGAGCGTTGTATGCTAAGAAAGACATTTATCTTTTAGATGACATATTCAGCAGTTTAGACGCGCACGTTGCTGAGAAGATCTACTAATTGGCAATATTAGAGTTGCTAATTAAAAAATTAAAGAAAACTGTAATTTTAGTGACTAGTCATTTTGGAATATTCACTGATATGTCCTAAATAGATTAGATAGTGTATCTTAAAGAAGGTTAAGTGATAACAAAGAAGCAAGAAGTTATGGAGTTTATTATGCAAGGATCAGGAAATTCATTGAATAACAAAGGAAAAGAAAAATAAGCTCATGATGAAAATATATTAAAATAACATAAAAAGGATGATTTTATGGAAGAGTTACAAGAGATTGTGATAGATTCTAAAGAGAATGAAAAAGATGTTAAGATATTGACTAAAAGCAATGAAACCATAAGTGACTAGAAGAGATTAGAAACAGATATTTAAACAGCAACAACAGCTGTTCAACCACAGACACAAGAGCAAGAAGAAATCTAAGAGACACGTTAGAAAGGTGGTATTAAACTCGACACATTTTTACTTTACTTCTAAACCATGGGAATTTTCACATTATTAGTATTTTTCTTCTCAAATTTCGCAATGGAAGCAAGTCAAATGCTGATTGACTTCTGGCTAAGTGACTATGTCCATCCTAAGAGTTAAATCTTCTAAACTCTCAATGACTATTTCATTTCCTTCCAAGCTACATTCTTATTCTTAATCTTCGTGAACATAACATTAACTACAATTCGAGGACTCTCTTATTGTGCATGTGCACTATTCAGCAGTAAGCGGCTATTCATGAGATTAAACAAAACTTTAATATTCAGTAAGATGAAATTCTTCGATAAGAACCCCGTTGGGCGAATAGTTAATTTACTATCAAACGATATCTCAACTATTGATGATTATCTACCTTGGAGTTGCCATATTCTCATGGAGCATCTAGCTTTTTCAATTGGGTATATAATACAATGAATAATTAATTTTTTAGGGAATAATTATTAGATATTTTTTTTTAATTCCAAATTATTACAGGTACCCAATTGGTGTGATGATGTCATTTCCATATCTGATAATCCTAGCTGCTATTTCAATGATTTTGATATACTTTGTGTAGAAGTTCTACAGAGTAGCTAATAGAGAAGTGAAGAGATTAAACTCAGTGAATTCAGGGAAGGTGTTAAGTAATATCACTGAGGCGTGTAAAGGTATCGTAGAAATAAGGGCATTCTTAAAAGAGTAATGGATCCTTTAGGAGTATTTATCATCTTTGAATGCAAGTATCAATACGTTTCTATTGACTTAAGCTATTTAGATCTGGATGAGTTTAAGATTGATGCTGATAAGCAATTTGATATTCTGCTGTGTAGCCTTTAGCTGTGGTGTGTTGATTGTCTTTGATTTTGAGTTTGAGTACAGTAAAATAGCGATGTGCTTAACATATTCGGTATTGCTCTCTAATAAGTTCTCAGGATTGATGAATTACTTCTGCAATGTAGAATAGAGTTCAATAGCAGTTGAAAGAGTCAGGTAATATTTAGATAATGAATAAGAAGAAGTCGAAAAGAAGGGAGAAGTTGAAGAAATAAGGAGGAAATAGAATCATAGGAGAAATGATGATTATGAACAAGTAGATTAGACGATTTAGTTAAGTGATGTTGAATCTGTGGATGCAGATGGATAGAAATATGCTGTAGAGTTTAAGAGAGTATTCATTAGTTATGATGAGAAAATCGATGAAAACAGTGTAATTACTTAGTAAGACATAGCTTCTCTTGGTTCTTCAATACAATTCGCGTTGAAAGACGTAAGTATTTAGATAAAGAAAGGTGAGAAAATAGCATTCTGTGGTCGTACAGGCTCAGGAAAAACATCTATTTTAAATGCTCTTTTCGGAATGTATCCGATATAATCTGGGGAGATCTTCGTGCATGGGAAGAACATTAATGACTATTCATTGAGAAATCTTCGTGAGTAGATGTCGATTATTCCTTAATTTGGGTTTCTGTATAAGGAATCTTTGCTGAATAATCTTGATCCAGGAAGAACAATTCCAAGGGATATTGTAGCGTAGAAAATCAATGCTACGAATCTTCATGTGAGGCAGATAAAAGAATAGGAGAATAACGGATAACAATCTAGGAGAAGATTTGGAATGGAAGACAAAAATGCTGAGTTGAATATTGGTAGTTCAGCGTCTGATGAATTAGACTTTGGAATTGAACAAAGTGGTGAGAATCTCTCCAATGGCGAGAAACAAATTGTGAATTTCCTTCGTGTGATCTTACGCGAGACGGAGATAATTTGTTTAGACGAAGCATCGTCAAATATGGATCCAAAGACAGATGCACTTCTGCATGAACAGATAGTCAAATTTGCTGAGAACAAAACACTTATTGTGATAACGCATAGACTTGAGAACATAGAGTTATTTGACAGGGTTGTAGTTATGGAGAATGGCAGAGTAGTCGAATGTGGGAATGTTAAGGAACTTAGAGGGATTGAAGGAGGGTTCTTTAATAGGATGCTGAAGAATGGGAAATGATTGAAGAATGATAGATGAAGGAGCTTTTTTTGTGTTTGTTTAAATGTTGTTAATGCATTGGCGATATGAATGAATATTTGGGGAATGTCAAATTGCGGGGGGATACATAAACTCAAATGAGAAAAGTTTCTGAACTTAGATTAGGGAAGGATAAATCAATTAGTTTCTCTCTCTAAATTGTGATTTTGAAACAAAAGCAAGTTTAGCGAAAGAGATAAAAGGATACGAATTAAATAAGCCATTTGAGAGCATAATACATTGTCATGTTTGATTTAATGGAAGCTGCTTGGAACAGAAGCAATAAGAAGAAGAGAATAATATGGAAAGAATGTGATGGGGCTATTCACAGTCTCTACATTCTCAAGAGTGTCTTATTCTTCTATATTCTTCAAAAAACCGTAGGAGTAATTCCCAAATAAAACTGTATTCTCACGTAATCCCAATCTCTTTCTTTCTCTTTGACTTTCACTCTTTAAGTACTCGCTTGCTGTGGGTTACAACTCTATCAGATTTAATCTAATTTCGTGTTCTATGAAACCAAATGACTAATTATCCTTATCAATTTTGACAAATTGCATTATCCCTCTCCCTCCCCCAGGATATCAATGCTTATGGTTCTACTATTACCAAATCGGTATGAAATAGAAAAAGAAAAAATGATTAAAGGGATCAATGAGTGGATAGAATCTACGGAAGAAAGGAAGATAAATCAAGGTATCGAATTCAATCTTTTAATTTTACAGTCTGAACAGTGAGGGTGGGAGATTAATAAGTGTTATGATTTTGTCCTTTATGCATTAAAATCGAGTGAGATCAAAAGAAGGGCGGAGAAGAAGTAGCTTCAAAAGAAAGACAGAGCACAGTAGATATAATTAGAGTTAAACAAAAACAAAAGGATTGCGGGTCTCGCTAAAAATAGAAAGTCAAAGCAAGTATATCTCTGCATACATCTCTTAGTATTTCTCTTTGAAATTGTGCTGCTGCAAAGACATAAAATCACCAAATGGGCAGGAAGAAAATCACCATAGAGACGATTAAAGATGATCGAATGAGAAATGTAAATTCAACAAACAGCCTATGATAAATTTTGCTTATGATTTAACTACGGCAGATCTGATCTGGTTTGTAAAATAATCCCCTTTTTTGCTTTAAGATAACGTTCAACAAGCGAAAGAGTGGACTCTTGAAGAAAGCAGCTGAACTTGCAATGCTTTGTGATATTTAGCTTTGTCTATGGTTTACTGATGTCTACGGGAACTTAATAAGGTTTTATTCTCATAATGAGACTAGTGCATTAGCACTCATGGAACCAAGTTATCCCTTCAAGAAACGATTCAACTTCACTAGAGAAGATGTAAGATTAATAAGATTAGCGTTGAGAGGGGAATAAAGCGCAGATGAAGATGGAATATTGATATTGCTTTTTGGAATATTTTTGTAGTACCCATAGTTCTTTGGTAGTCGCGGAGGAAAGAGCTAAATGTTAGAAGGGGATGTTAAAAAAGAAGGTATTGATGAAGATGATAGTAGTTAAAGTGAAGATGATATGGATAAGATGGAAAGAGAAGAAGAGATTGAAGAAGAAGATGATGAAGATGATTAGAGTCAATAATAGAAACGAGAACGAATTAGGAAAGAATGTAGAAAGAATAAGGCTATTAAATTGATGAAGATAAAGGAAGGAACATGGGGAAGATAAGGGAAAGATAGAAATGGAATAGAAAAAGAAGAAGAAGAAGTGGAGGAGAATAATCGTGAGTAATAATAATAGGAATAATAATTATAATTACAATAACAGGGATCAGCAGAAGGATTGTTGTTGAACTTAGAAAAACAAGCTAACAAGGAAACTAATAATCTTTAGATTAGGCATGAATATGACAGTGGAGATGCTAACATTTCATAGGAAAAATAGCAGTTGCAATAGCTAACAATAGAAGCATCATCAGCAGCTGGAGCAACTCCAGGACATTCCAACAGAAAAAGATAACTCAAGATTGATATCCCTGAGAACAAACAAGCTAAATAAAGCATGTCGGTAAGATACTACTATAATCTGTGTTTGTTTAGATTAGTTCTTCATAACATTTTGATGATAATTGAGATGATTTGATCAGAAATAATAATATTTTTTATTAAAATATCACAGCTCATTAAGATGAAGGCTTGTAGTAGAACAACAGCAGCAACAACAGCAGGAGCAGGAGGAGCTCAATAGTAATAGCAATAATAACATTAACCAGTGGCTCAATAGCTGTAATAGCAATAACAAGACACTACCACTAATAACAACAACAATAGCGGTAACACGAATTCGAATAAAGAACAAGTCTATGGTGGTCCTCATTATCCTTAGATGCCTTTATTGCAGCATTAATACCTTCCTCATCCGTTCTATCCTGGTTGCTCTCTTATGCCAACATCGAATAATATGAATGTATCTCTTCTAAACTAACCATCTAGTATTGTTTCTCCTTAGACTGCTCTTCTTAACAATGCTAGCAGTAGTGGAAATCAACAGAATGGGGTAAGTAATACAACAGGAAGTAATAGTAATAACAATAATAATGTTAGTACAACTAATACAACTGGTAATAATCCTCCCAGTGCTATTCCATTAGCATAGTAACCATAGCTTAATTAATCTGTTGGGACTACTACTGCTGCTCCTCCTGTTCTTGGTAATATCCCTAGTGATGACAGAAACTCCTTATTGCTCACTGGAAATTCTAACACTATTAGTTCGTTATAAACTACCATGGCAGCGATGAATTAATTATCTAGCAATGTCAATCTCCATAATGGAATACTCCTTCCACCATTAAGTGCATTACAAAACAATAACTACATGAGTAGCTTTGCAGGTATTCATTCCCTTAACAGTAATAACAACAACATTACCTCTTCAAGTGGTAATAACCAAGGATTATTGGAGAAAATCTTCCTCATTCAATAATAACAGCAGTAATCTTCTTAGATTCCTAATAGTCTCTGTGGATTACGTCTAACAAGTAATCCTTAACAAGGAATATATAATCTCATGACTAAAAGCAACAATTAGCAGATGATTTCAAACCCTAATGATAACACAACTTCAAGTTGTTCTGTATTTGATTTCATCAATCATAAGGTTAACTCATAAGAATCACCTTAGCTAAAGGAGATTAAGTCAATTCAGAATTAGAATAATATTAACAGTGCTAACTCAGGTACTGCTGGTATAACGTCAAATCCATATTTCTCCATACTTAATAATAATAACAATAGCACTTCAGCTGCATCGAGGTTTAAGAATCCTTTTCTAGAGATGAATTCAGGATAAGAAGTGACTCCTTAGTTATCATCGTTCCAGTCATAACAGTAGACTTTCCCTTTTCATTTCTTGAATGACACGCAATTTCAATAGTAGTAATAATAATTCTAGAATATGCATAATCAGCAGCAACAACAATAACAATAGTAATTATAATTCTAATAGCATATCCTTTAACTACAACAATAACAATAGCAATAATAATAGCCTTGAAACCCTTCAGCACTAACCTTTTGATTGAATTAATATGAGAGTTTATGCTGGCATTCTAAAATATGATCACTCCAAAATAAACTTTGCCTGCTAGTTTTAGCACTATTATTAAAAGAATTTTAAATATCTAAAAATTGTATTGATCTTGTGTGTGATCAATGTGTGCATTCTTGCTTTAATATTATTATTTTTGTTATTGTCCCTTCCTCTCATTCAGGTTACAGAATATGAACAATGTGGAATTCTTTCAGGAGCTTATTATATTAATATTTCTAAGAAGAATTATCTGAGAAGACTCCCTTATTTTTCACCACGCTGAAGATATTTTTCTTTGACAATTTATAATTTGAATTATTTAATTAGATATTTTTACTGGCTGAAGAAGTAATTTGAGTGCTTAATTTAGAAATCTAAAAGTAGTTTGTGAAAATTGCCTGTGTCTAAAATAAAATAGGTTATTAATGATGAGAATAAAGAAAGATCTTAAAGATAGGTATTTAATCATTAATGATCTACAAGACTAGAAAATAAACGAAGCAAGAATCTAAAATAAATAATTAAATATTACATTACAATTTGAAAATAAATGAATATCGTTGGTTGTAATATTGAGAGCGTGAAAATAGTGGTTTTATATATTGGCGAGATAAATCAAAAATAGATTGCTGAATTAGAGATGGTTAGGAAGGGTTAGTAAGGTAGAGATAATATAAGAGAGGGGGATAAGAATAAATAAGGAAAAAGCGATACAAATAGCTCAAGGGAAAGAAAAAATATATATTAAGATTATTGGGAGAAAGAAGAAAAGAGAGGTATTATTAAAAAACACTAAGAGATAGAGAGAGAGGGTTATCTAAGATTATTATTAATATAACAACTGGCATAGCTAGAGAGAGAGAGAGACAATCAAACATCAACTGAGCTTGAAGGATAAAATAGTTATATTTTAGAAGACTTATTCTTATTACAATCTAAAAATGAGCAACAAAGCTGAGATTCAAACTGACACAAGCGATCTCAACAATTATATTTAACGCTCTCCAAGATCTAAAGTTCCATCTATCCCAGGAATTAAAGCATAATAGCAAGGATAATAATAATAATTATAATAGTAGCAATAGCTTCCATAACCAAATGGAGAAGAGATGCCAATTTCTTCTTCTAATTAATCTATTAAAGTATTCGTCAGAGCAAGGCCTATTCTCCCTCATGAGAAGCAAGAAGAATCCATGATTGACATCAGTGCTCAAGTAGATATTGAAAAACAAAACAAATAAATATTATGATTTCCTAATATCATCTTTTTTTGATTTGTCTTATCTCTTATCAACACAGGACAACGAATTAACAGTCACAGAAGAGAATTACAAAATCAAATAGACCTTCGACAAGGCGTTCGATTAATCAAGCACTCAAGTCGTCATCTTCAAGGAATTTCAAGAGCCAATTGCTAAGGTCCTCGAAGGATTTAATTTCACGATTTTTGCGTATGGCTAAACTGGATCAGGGAAAACCTACACAATGTTCGGATGCGACTGGGAGAGCTTAGTGAATGTTAATAATAATTCTGATACTCATCTCAAGAAGCAATAAAGTACATTCTTTGAGTAGCTTGATTAGGACATAAACTACGCAGGAATCATCCCAAGAACGATCTTCTAATTGTTCAACTAAGTTAACATTAAAAAGGAAGAAAACTCTTAATTATAGATATCAGTGTATTGCTCGTTCTTGCAGATCTACAATGAAAAGATATTTGATTTGCTAGCTGAGACAAATGCACTTAAGCCATTAGCTGTTCATGAAAGCAAGCTAGATGGGATATTCGTGGAAGGACTTTCAGAATATTAAGTAGCTCATTATTATGATACATTAGCACTCATGAAAAGAGGTGAGAAAAATAGATCAATTAGATCAACTTCTATGAATGCCAAAAGCAGTAGATCACATACGATATTCTAGTTGATTGTGGAGACATTAGATACTACTAAAGACAAAGGAGCTGGAGTTATTAAGGTAATCACAAAAAATTAGAAATAATAGAAAAATAATAAGAAAAAAATATTGATAATTTTTCAAATAGCGAGCCCGTATAAATCTATGTGATTTAGCTGGTTCAGAGAAGATTAATAAAAGTGAAGTTATGGCTGGTGGGCACTTCAACGAATTAAGAAATATCAATCTGTCATTAACAACTCTAGGTAACAAAAAAACAAATAACTCACAAAATATATTTTTAAAAAAATCTTTGGTATTTGTCTAGGTAAGGTGATTCATAGTCTAAGTGGAGGAAACAAGAATAAGCTCCCTGTTCCATTCAGAGAATCTAAACTAACTAGGATTCTGCAAGAGAGTCTAGTTGGCAATACAATAACATATATAATGGCGAATATATCCCCTTCGGTATAGAATATCGATGAAACAGTTGGGACACTTAAATTCGCTGAAAGAGCTAGACATGTAAAGAGAGGGTGATCACTTAAATTTTATATATTTTTAATTCTGTTGTTGTTTATTATTTTAGATTATAATGACTATTAAGCCGAATTAGATCAGCTCAAAAGATGATGAGAATGTCAAGAAGCTTTAAAAAGAAGTATTATATCTAAAAGAAATCCTAAACATGAGAAGAAAAGGATAAATTGTGAATGACATAAGTACTCGATTCTTGAAGCTTCAAGCTGAGAACGAAAAGCTTAAAAAAGATCATGTTTCTATTCGAGAAGTTGAAAAACTCATCGAAGACAACAGACGCATGAAAGCGGAAATACAATAGATCTATATGAATTAATCAATGAACAATGGTAATGCTTTGACCTCCCCTGATGACAAAATTATGAAATCCTTAAATAACATTGAAATATCCTTGAAATCTTAACCGAATATGCCTTAGAGCCCACCATCGGATGCTCATCATATTTACAATTATCTCAATGATTCTTCCAATGGAACTGAATCAGCTTAAAGGGATTTCGATGAGATACGTAGTATGTACAGTAATCATTAAACTAATAACAATAGTGATAATAATACTAATAGTATTTCTAATGTAGTTCCTACAGTAGATAGTTCTAAATCTAGATTTTTCCCCAATTCTCCTGGACTACCTCCAGCGAGAGGATATGGGAATAGATCATTAGGTTCAATACCACATAAACATTTCAATAGTAGCTCTATGGGTATGTTTTCGAATTTATCAAGCTAGAGGAATTAATTTATGGGATCTGATTCGTTTTCTACTGGAGTTACACCAGTTAAAATAAGAGTCAGAGGAAGATAAGATTATTAGATGAAAGATGGGTATTTAGAGCTCTCTAACTAAGAAGCACAAGTAAATCAAAATAGAAAGGGAGAAATTGAGAAAGATTTATTGAAATATTGGTTGTTAATGTGTGTGTGTGTATTTGTTAGATGTAAGAAAAGAAGAAGAAAGACAAGAAGCGTATTCTCGAGAGACTAGATGAACTTGAGAGAATCTAGAAGTTCAATTAAGAGAAGCTGCAAAGAGAATTAGAAGTTATTGAGACAATTGATAGAAACACTGCACAGAAGAAATATGCACCAGCTTTGGTTAATAAGCCCAAATTGCCGCCCTTAGTAAATTTTTGAGAAAATATCTTTAAGGAGTTTTAAGAAACGGAAATATTTTATTATTAAGGATTATGTTAATAATTTTCTCATATGTTTTTTGAAATATCCAGCAATCGGAATTCCAGAAATAGATGCTATTAGCTCCGTTGCTAGATAAACAAAAGAAATAACTAAAGGAATATGAACTCAAGATTAAATAATTAGAAAGAAGATATTTTAGTTAATCCAGTAAGTGAACAACAAGAATAAGAATAATAAATATCAATACAGTAATGGATCTACTACTGCAGATACTAAGCTTACAATATAACAACACACTCATAGTGTCTTGGATTCTATTATTCTTGAGGGATACAAAAAAGTTTTTAAATAGCTATAATTCTAATAAAAATAATTTGAGATCTCAAACATTTATATCTCTGATATATTTACTAATACACAAAGGATATTAAATGTTGATTTGAAGCTTGAAAACAACAAATAAATATAATTAATTTAAGTCGATAGGAGTAGACACCTTTTAATAAATAATAAAAACTCTTTCTCTGTTTTTCGTTGTCATTTAATTTATTTTCCTTTCATTCGTTTGAGAGATTCAATTTATTTAGATTAATATGAATTTAATTATTTTTATAATAGGTTCTATTCATTGATT